>ERZ1023241.60-NODE-60-length-51203-cov-29.729921_pt1 | contig 51203 bp, 45 predicted proteins | sample MGYA00380455_ERZ1023241 | MGnify/ENA primary metagenome ERZ1023241 (study PRJEB33173, sample SAMEA4830304) | metagenome | study: EMG produced TPA metagenomics assembly of the PRJEB25223 data set...
GGTTTTGGAAAAAAAGAAGAATTTAAGAAAGTGCTAGCAATTTTAAGAAAGAAAAGCCTGATAGGACAAGGATCCTATGAAATTTGTCGTGTACAGAGATCTGTGTTATAGCGTTTTAAAACATCAGACTGCCTATCAAAGAGATTATTTATTAGCCGAATAATCTCAAAACCTGATTGACTACCAAGACGGTATCTCAGGTCGCTGACTTCACATATATTAAAACTCATTCAGATTGGGTCTAAACCACATTTATTATTGATGTTTTTTCATGTGCAATTGTTGGCTGGAAAGTATCAACACGTAAGAATACAGATATGGTGCTTGATGCGCTGAGTTATGTATCGTCTTTTGAGCTTGAAGCAATGTACGATTATAAGATTAACCCGTTAGGTCAGGTGGCCTAACTTAAATAAAAAAGTCTCCGACAAACCCGGTACGGTTCAGTTTTTGCATAGACCCAAGTGTTAAATCATCATTACGATTCTTGCGTACCACACCATGGACACGTGAAAAAGTAGAAAGCTTATATTTGTACGTCTTACGCCAAAAGGCCAAACAGAAACCATAGCCTCAGGCAACACCCCTCTCATCATAAAATTATACCAGTCAGTAAAACACTCTTAGATTAAGCATATGAATGTTGGTTATTATTGTTGATTATCACAATAAATTAGTGACCAAAAATCAAAGTACCCTACCCCACCTTAAATTACTTCACACAAAATTAAAACTCTATATAACTGTTATATATAGAGTTTATTAACATAACAATTATGTAATTTAGTGTATTTTATGTCGGTGACTCTTGCCAAGGTTGGGGTCATTTCCATCTCACAGCCTGTTTCTTCCAGAACTTCTCTAGAGAGTACCGCTTCAGGCAGTTCATTGGGTTCCAGCTTTCCGCCCACATGCATAAAGAAATCGGTATCTTTTTTACGAACCAACAAAATCTGATTCTGTTCATTCAGAATGATAGCCGCAGCAATCGTAATCACTTTATTACTCATACCGATTCTACTGCCTTTACACTTTTATTCCATTTCGGTTCTGGTGCATGATAATGCTCCACAGCATCCAATACTTCCTCAATTGAACCTGAGGAGATCAAGGCATCGGTAAAACGTGACTGGGTAAATCCAGCCTCAGTCGTTTTCATCAAGAAATTCAGCAATTCATCATAAAATCCATGGATATTTAAAAATGCACAAGGCTTCTGATGAAGGCCCAACTGCCCCCAGGTCAACTGCTCAAAAATTTCTTCTAAAGTCCCCACCCCGCCCGGCAAAGCAATAAATGCATCCGCCAGATCAGACATTTTTGTTTTACGTTCATGCATATTTTTCACCACATGCAGCTCTGTTAACAGCGGATGGGCCAATTCTGCATCGACCAGATTTTGTGGAATTACTCCAATGACTGTTCCACCAGCATGTAATGCACTATCAGCCACAACACCCATCAGTCCAGCTCGGCCGCCACCATAAACCAGCGTGATTCCCCGTTTCGCAATAGACTCACCCAAAGCTTGCGCCTGTTCTTTAAAATTTTCGCTATTCCCCATAGCTGAACCACAAAAGACTGCAATAGATTTCATTTTTTACCCCCTCATCAATCAACGTATTCTAACTGGATTGGAATAAAAAAATTGTCTTAAAAACAAGCAAAATAACCATAAGCGGCTAGTTTATCGAAGCTCATGATTCAGAATAAATCCTCACTTCTACAGAAAAATACGGATAATTTTTAGTCAGATTTGTACGCATTGACTTACATCGATTCCAGTTCTTTGCAGCTATCCCAGATAGTAGAATTTTCCTATGATACTTACATCAGGAACAGGAAGTTCCATATAACAATGACAATAGATAAGCACAAGGATTGTAAGGTACGACAGGAGTTATACCGAGCTAACCAATACGAAAAACCCCGGCAGGATGCCGGGGTTTTTTATTAATTTTTATTTAGTCAATCAGGCTGCCAATGACCTGAGATTTTATATTTGGCTATTTTTTGAATAGGACTACTGATCTCAAATGGATCAGACAGCAGGATTTGACAAATGCAAGCCAATCCACAAGGATAAGTGAATAAAAATAATCATGAGTAGAACAATATGTCCCATCCGCTTTCCAGCCTTGAATATCAACCTGATATTCTGGGTGAAGGTTATGAACAGGCCACTTTAGAATTCCCGCCAGATACTGAAGGTACAGTAGTTGCCACACTGATCCGCAAAAAGGCAGACCAGCCCACCCCTAAAGCTGTCCTTTATATTCACGGCTTTATTGATTATTTTTTCCAGACTGAAATGGCAGAGCGTTTTAATCAGCAAGGTTTTGATTTTTATGCACTGGATTTACGTAAATACGGCCGATCCTATCTGTCCCATCAGAAACTTTATAATGTCTATCATCTTTCAGAATATGATGCAGAAATCAGCCAGGCTCTTGAAATTATTGGACAGGAAGGCCATGACACGGTTTTACTCAGTGGCCATTCTACCGGTGGATTAATTACTACTTTGTATGCAGCACATCATCCAGATCATCCCTTAATTAAAGGCTTATGGCTCAATAGTCCTTTTTATGACTTTAATATGACGCCTTTTGAGAAAAAGTTTCTGGTGCCTCAATTAAGCCATCTGGGAAAACGTTTTCCGGAAATGCTATTTCCTAGCCGCTTAAATCGTCATTATGTGCCTAGTCTGCATATTAGCTATCAGGGGGAATGGCATTTTGATCTGGAATGGAAAAAACCTAGCTATCACTGGGTGCGTCTGAGTTTTGTACATGCCATTCACGAAGCACAAAAAGAAATTCATCAGGGTGTACGTTTAAATATTCCGACTTTGCTGATGCATGCCCACAAAACCACTTATCCCCTACGTTTTAACCGTAATGCTCAAACCAGTGATGTGATTCTTCAGGTACGTGACATGATTGAACATGCGCAGAAAATCCAGGGCGATGTGAAACTCTGTTCGATTCAAAATGGGGTACATGATCTGGTTCTTTCAGAAAAACCGGTTCGTGAGCAAGTCTATCAGCAGCTATTTCAATGGCTAGAAGATCAAGCCCTATAAGCCAGATGAACAAGATAGGTAGCAAGCTCTGCCTGTCTTATTTTCCAATGATTTTATTTACCTATTTTTCCTGGATATGAAATAAAAATATCAAGCTGATCAGTAAGGCTTTTCACATACTAAAATCATTTCATTATAAAAATAAAATATTGAAATTTATAGAAATAATAAATTCAATTTTTATCCAAATGTTGCCTTTTGTAGCAAGCTTGTAAGTATTTATCCTGCGATTTTTTTCCCTCTCTATAGTAGAGCTGAGATGTTGAATCTGAGGGCTTTTGCAGGGCAGAAGTGGTTCGGCATTCATCAATAATAATCATATCAAGGAATAGAATTATGCGTTATGCAGATCCCAATACTGACGGTTCAAAAGTGCAATTTAAATCCCAATACGAAAACTTCATTGGCGGCAAATGGGTTCCACCAGTCAAAGGTGAATATTTTGATAATGTCTCCCCCGTAGATGGTAAAGCCTTTACCAAAGTTCCGCGCTCATCAGTGGAAGATATTGAGCTGGTGCTTGATGCGGCTCATGCCGCCAAACAGCAATGGAATAATAGCTCCCCTACTACCCGTTCCAATATTTTATTAAAAATCGCTGACCGACTTGAGGAAAATCTTGAACTGCTGGCAGTCGCAGAGACTTGGGATAATGGCAAGCCGATCCGAGAAACCCTGACAGCCGATATTCCTTTAGCCATTGACCATTTCCGCTATTTTGCCGGCTGTATTCGCGCCCAGGAAGGCGGCATCTCGGAAATTGATGAAGACACTATTGCTTATCATTTTCATGAGCCATTGGGTGTCGTGGGTCAGATTATCCCGTGGAACTTCCCGATTCTGATGGCTGCCTGGAAACTGGCGCCTGCCCTTGCAGCCGGAAACTGTATTGTGCTGAAACCCGCTGAACAGACACCGGTGAGTATTTTGGTGCTGGTCGAACTGATTCAGGACCTGTTACCTGAAGGGGTGTTAAATATCGTAAATGGCTACGGCGTTGAAGTCGGCCGTCCACTGGCGACTAATCCACGCATTGCCAAGATTGCCTTTACCGGTTCGACCGCTGTGGGTCAGCTGATCATGCAATATGCGACTGAGAATATTATTCCCGTCACGTTAGAACTTGGAGGGAAATCTCCGAACCTGTTCTTTGCTGACATCATGGATCAGAGAGATGACTTCCTGGAAAAAGCCCTGGAAGGCTTTACCATGTTTGCTTTAAACCAGGGTGAAATCTGTACCTGTCCTTCACGTGCGCTGATTCAGGAAAGTATTGCCGACCAATTCCTGGAACTCGCAGTAGAGCGAGTGAAAAAGATCAAGACCGGCCATCCGCTGGATACCGAGACCATGATCGGTGCTCAAGCTTCTCAGGAGCAGCAAGACAAGATTCTCGGCTGTATTGCAACGGGCCGTGAAGAAGGTGCGGAAATCTTGTTAGGTGGCAATGAACGTCAGGAAGTGGGACAAGGTTTTTATATCGAGCCAACGATTTTTAAAGGTTCCAATGACATGCGGACCTTCCAGGAAGAAATTTTTGGACCGGTACTGGCGGTGACCACATTCAAAGACTTCGATGAAGCCATCAAGATTGCCAATGATACGATTTATGGACTCGGCGCCGGTGTCTGGTCACGTTCAGCACATACTTCTTATCGTGCTGGTCGTGCCATTCAGGCCGGTCGAGTCTGGACCAACTGCTATCACATCTACCCGGCTCATGCAGCCTTTGGGGGATATAAAAAATCCGGGATTGGCCGCGAAAACCATCGCATGATGCTGGATCATTATCAGCAAACTAAAAACCTGTTAGTGAGTTATTCAACCAAACCAGCAGGCTTCTTCTAAACTGATCTAAATTCGGGTGGACTTCGGTCCGCCTGATTCATTCATTATTTCAAACAGAATTTTAAACTGATTGGTAAAAATTTATAAAGAGAGTCATGAGGATATATTTGTATTTTTAAGGGCTGTATTAAACGAATAAATAAAACTGCATAAAAAATAAGAGATTATTTATAATTATGTTGATTTTAAATAAGTTTGTCATTTTTTATGCTTTCTGATCGTTTAAAAATCCAGCATAAAGCCTGTGCTTTCATTTAAAGTCGACTTTTCATGCTACGCAAGACTGTGTATAACAATGAACCCCTGAGGGAAAGCAATAAGCATAGGCAAAATTGCTTAAAAAGCGTTAGACTATGCAGTAATAATGTCATGATTCGGTCTGGTATAGATCAAAAAAGAAGGTGAAGGTTGATGCCGCTCAATACAGTTGAAGAGCTTGTAGCAGATATCCGTGCAGGAAAAATGGTTATCCTGATGGATGACGAAGACCGTGAGAATGAAGGTGATCTGGTGATTGCTGCGACCCACGTGCGTCCTGAAGACATCAACTTTATGATCACCCATGCGCGTGGTCTGGTTTGCCTGACTTTAAGCAAAGAACGTTGCCAGCAGTTAAATCTACCCTTGATGGTGGATGCCAATGGCGCTCAGCACGGAACCAACTTCACCCTTTCAATTGAAGCAGCCAACGGCATTACTACCGGCATTTCTGCAGCTGAACGTGCGCACACCATTCAAACTGCGGTGGCTGCACATGCCAAACCAAGTGACATCGTACAACCTGGTCATATCTTCCCATTGATGGCACAGCCAGGTGGCGTATTGCACCGTGCAGGTCATACCGAAGCCGGTTGTGACCTGTCTCGTCTTGCGGGTCTTGAGCCAGCTTCTGTGATCTGTGAAATCATCAAAGAAGACGGCACTATGGCGCGTCGTCCAGATCTTGAAATTTTCGCAGAAAAACATGGCCTGAAAATCGGGACTATTGCCGATCTGATTCACTACCGTATGACCAATGAACAGACGGTTGAGCGTATTGATCAGCAAACTATAGATACTGAATACGGTGTGTTTGATCTCTATCGTTACCGTGAAATCGGTAACCCGGACATTCATTTAGCGCTGGTAAAAGGCCAGCCTAAAGACGGCGTGACGACTGTACGTGTGCATGGCTTTAATCCCACCCGTGATCTATTAAAGCTGAACAAGCAAGACGGTGAACCGGCCTGGAATCTAGACCGTGCCTTAAAAGAAATTTCAAACAGTGATCGTGGTGTTCTGGTCTGGATTGGCCAGCGCCATTTACAGGACTTAGGCCCTGCCTTAGATGCACTTACAGCACCAAAAAATGTAAAATCCAATGCTGCCCTGTCTCAGCAGTATCAGACCATTGGTGTCGGCGCACAAATTTTACGTGACCTCGGTGTGGAAAAAATGAAGCTGCTTAGCTCTCCATTACGTTTCAATGCCCTGTCCGGCTTTAACTTAGAAGTGGTGGAATACATCACCGCACAACAAACATCAGAGAAATAATCGAGGTTCCTATGGCAGTTCGCCGTATTGAAGGTATGTTGCATCTCGCGAACGAAGACCGTTATGCGATTTTAGTTGGTCGTTTTAATAGCTTTGTTGTTGAACATCTGTTAGAAGGTGCCATTGATACATTGAAACGCCATGGCGTATCAGAGGATAATATCACTGTTGTTCATGCACCTGGTGCTTGGGAACTTCCTGTGGTTGCGAAAAAACTGGCAGCTTCAGATCGTTTCGATGCCATCATCGCGCTGGGCGCTGTGATTCGTGGCAGCACGCCTCACTTCGATTTTGTAGCTGGTGAATGTGCCAAAGGTTTGGGCGTGGTTGGCCTGGACACTGGCTTACCAGTGATTAATGGTGTATTGACTACGGATAGTATCGAACAGGCGATTGAACGCTCGGGTACAAAAGCAGGTAATAAAGGTAGTGAAGCTGCCTTGACTGCTATTGAAATGGTTAACTTGTTAAAGGCTATTTAACGCTATGTCGCAAACACTTCAAGCAACTTATGCAGCAAAACGTAAAGCACGTCGCTTTGCTGTACAAGGAATTTATGAATGGCAGATGAGCCACAATCCGGTGCATGAGATTGAAGCACGTACTCGTGTGGATAATGCCATGCACAAAGTGGATCTCAGCTATTATCATGAATTGTTGACTCAAGTGGTTGCCAATCATGAAGCATTGGATGCTTTGCTTATCCCTGTGCTGGATCGCGAACTTTCTGCACTTGATGGTGTAGAACTCGCTACACTTCGCCTAGGCGCTTATGAACTCAAAGAACATCTTGAGATTCCATATCGTGTCGTTCTGGATGAAGCAATTGAGTTAGCTAAACACTTTGGCGGTGCAGACAGCCATAAATACATCAATGGTGTATTGGACCGTTTAGCGACAACTTTACGTGCAGCAGAAAAACAGCAAGCCAACTAGTCTAGTCGAATTGTTGTATGGCTGAGTTTTCGATTATCGATACCTATTTTAATCGTCAGAATAAAAATTCTGTCGATTTAGGCATTGGCGATGACTCAGCCTTGCTCACTCCTCCTCTACAGCAACAACTGGTCATCTGTGCCGACACCCTCGTTGCTGGACGTCATTTTCCTTTAGACACCGATCCTCATGCGATTGGCTGGAAATCTGTCGCTGTCAATCTTTCTGATATTGCAGCCATGGGCGCTACCCCGCATAGTATTTTACTTGCCTTGAGCCTACCCCAAATTGATCATGACTGGCTAAAAGCCTTTAGTCAGGGTCTCTATGATTGCTGCGATCAATTTGGTGTGAGCTTAATCGGTGGTGATACCACCCAAAGCCCTCATTTGACCTTATCTGTGACCGCCCTAGGTTGGGTAGATACAGGACAAGCTGTGCCACGTTCAGGTGCCAAGCCGGGCGATCTGATCTGTGTCAGTGGTACGGTGGGTGATGCCGCTTTTGCTTTAAATCATCTCGGTCATCCATTGCAAAAACGTCTAGACTATCCAATGCCACGCTGTCAGTTGGGTGCAGCATTAAAAGACTTAGCCAACAGTATGATTGATGTCTCGGATGGCCTCGCACAGGATCTGGGACATATTCTCAAAGCTTCTCAGGTAGGAGCGACTTTAGGACTTGAAAAGTTACCGATCAGTCCTGCCCTGCAGGCATTAAATGATGAACAGCGTTGGCAATACGCACTCGCGGGTGGTGATGACTACGAGTTATGCTTTACAATAAGCCCGCAAAATTATGAAAAATTATTGCAAAAACAGCTGGATGTTTCGATTAGTATAATTGGCTCCATTCAGCAGCAACACGGTTTAACTTTTGAAAAAGATGGCGTAGATCATTCACTTCAATTTAACGGATATCAACATTTTGCATAAACCTGCGATCAATTTTAAAAGCATGTCATGGATCAACCGGCTCATTGTCTTTAGTGGGGTAGGATTTGGTTCTGGTCTGGCGCCTAAAGCGCCCGGAACTTTTGGTTCAGCTTTTGCACTTTTATTTGTACCCATCTGGCTCTACTTAGGTTTTGTAAATAGTCTTTTTGCCATTGTCATCATGTCCCTGGTTGGCATATATATCTGTGGCCAAACTGCCAAGGTCATGGGTGTGCATGATGATGGACGTATTGTCTGGGATGAGTTTGCAGGACAATCCATCACCTTTTTGCCACTGATCTATTTAGGTCAGATGAACTGGTTATGGCTACTCATTGGCTTTGCCCTGTTCCGATTATTTGATGTCTGGAAACCTTGGCCGATTCGAGTCATTGACCGTCAGGTTGGGGGTGGTTTTGGCATCATGCTGGATGACATTATCGCTGGCCTCTGGGCAGCACTTTGTATTTGGATTTATTTTTACTTCACGATGGCTTAAGCCATATCTAGGATTAGAACATGTCTACGACTGTGATTATTCTTGCTGCAGGTAAAGGAACCCGTATGCGTTCCAACTTACCGAAAGTATTACAACCGCTTGCAGGACGACCTTTACTCGGCCATGTGGTCGACACAGCAGAAAAACTCAATGCAGACAATATTATTACCATTTATGGTCATGGCGGTGAGCAGGTTCAGTCCGCATTTGCAGACCAGAATATCCAGTGGGTAGAACAGGCTGAACAGCTTGGTACCGGTCATGCCGTACAAATGACACTACCTGTTTTGCCTAAAGATGGTATTTCACTAATCCTGTCGGGTGATGTCCCTTGTATTAGCCAGCAGACACTTCAGAATCTGCTTGATGCTACTCAAGAGCAAGGTATTGGCCTGGTGACATTAACGCTTGCAGATGCCAGTGGTTATGGTCGTATCGTACGTAAAGATGGTCAGATTCAAGCAATTGTTGAACATAAAGATGCTTCTGAAGAACAGCGTCAAATTAAAGAAATTAATACCGGTATTTATGCGGTCAGTAATGCCAAATTACATGAATGGCTACCAAAATTGTCTAATGACAATGCACAAGGTGAATATTACCTGACCGATATCGTGGCAATGGCACTAGCAGATGGTATGAGTGTTGCATCTGTAGAACCTGCGTTGGCTTTTGAAGTGGAAGGCGTCAATGACCGTGTGCAACTGGCTGCTTTAGAGCGTCAGTTCCAGGCTTATCAGGCTAAACAGCTGATGCAGCAAGGTGTACATCTGATTGACCCAAGCCGTTTTGACTTACGTGGTCAACTCACTGTTGGTAAAGATGTGCGGATCGATATCAATGTCATTATCGAAGGTGAGTGCGAACTCGGTGATAATGTTGAAATTGGTACAGGCTGCGTAATTAAAAATACCAAGATTGCTGCAGGTACTAAAGTTCAGCCATATAGCATCTTTGATCATGCAATTGTGGGTGAACAAGCACAGATTGGTCCATTTGCACGCTTGCGTCCAGGGGCAAAACTGGCAGCTGAAGTCCATATTGGCAACTTTGTTGAAGTGAAAAATTCTAGTATTGGTCTAGGTTCTAAGGCGAATCACTTCACTTACTTAGGTGATGCTGAAGTCGGTAGCGGTTCCAATATTGGTGCAGGAACAATTACCTGCAACTATGACGGCGCTAACAAATTTAAGACCATCATTGGGGATCATGCTTTTATTGGTTCTAACAGCTCTCTGGTTGCACCGGTCCAGATCGGTAATGGCGCGACAGTGGGAGCGGGTTCAACGATTACCCGTGATGTGGCAGAGAACAGTTTAGCGGTAGAACGTTCTAAGCAATTTGCCAAAGAAAACTATCAGCGTCCGCAAAAAATCAAGAAATAAGAGGAAGTTAGTATGTGTGGTATCGTCGGTGGCATCGCGGAACGTAATATCAGCAATATCTTAATTGAAGGCCTAAAACGTCTTGAATACCGTGGCTATGACTCTGCGGGTCTGGCCTTAATCAATAATAGCCAGGTGCTACGTGAACGCCGTGTGGGTAAAGTTGCGAACCTTGAAGAAGCTGTGAATGAATCACAGATTAATGGTTCATTAGGCATCGCGCATACACGCTGGGCAACTCATGGTAAACCGACTGAAAACAATGCTCATCCCCATATTTCGGGTAATGTTGCTGTGGTTCATAACGGTATCATTGAAAACTACCAGGAGCTGAAAGACGATCTTGAAGCTTTAGGCTATGTGTTCACTTCTCAGACTGATACCGAAGTGGTTGCCCATCTGGTCAACGATGCACTGAAATCTACCCCTAGCCTGCTTGAAGCAGTACGTCAGGTCGTACCACAGCTGAAAGGTGCTTATGCGCTCGGGATCGTACATACAGATCATCCAGATGAACTGATTACCGTACGTGAAGGTTCACCACTGGTCATCGGTGTAGGTATTGGCGAGAACTTTATCAGTTCTGACCAGTTGGCTTTATTACCGATCACGAATCGCTTTATCTATCTTGAAGAAGGTGATATTGCACGTCTGACCCGTACTACCATTGAAGTATTTGTGGATGGTCAACTGGTAGATCGCCCAGTGAAAGAACTGGATGCCACCGTGAGCAATGCTTCTAAGGGTGAATATAAGCACTACATGCTCAAAGAAATCTATGAGCAGCCTGAAGCGATCAAGCAGACCATTTCACAAGCCCTAAATGGCAATACACTGCGTGAAGACTTTCTGGTAAATGCGGAACAGGATTTCTCAACAATCCAGCAGATTCAGATCATTGCCTGTGGTACCAGCTATCATGCCGGTATGATTGCCAAATACTGGTTTGAACAGCTGATTGATCTGCCTTGTCAGGTCGAGATTGCCAGTGAATTCCGCTACCGTACGCCAGTGATTGTTAATAACACACTCTATGTGTGTATTTCTCAGTCAGGTGAAACAGCCGATACCTTAGCTGCTCTGCGTGATACCCAAAAACGTGCTACATCAAAAGGTGTAAACATTACGACGATGACGATTTGTAATGTGGCTACATCTTCAATGGTACGTGAAACTGATTACAGCCTGCTGACCTTAGCAGGTCCTGAAATTGGTGTGGCTTCGACCAAAGCCTTTACCACCCAGCTCGCAGCTTTGATGTTACTGGTACTGAAAATCGGTACAGTGAAAAATGCCATTTCAGCTGAACAGATGACTGAGATCACGACTGGACTATGGCATATGCCTAAGGTACTGCTAGATACTTTAAGTCATGATGATGAAATTCTGCGTCTCTCTGAACTCTTTGTAGAGAAACAGCATTGTCTGTTCCTAGGCCGTGGTACACACTTCCCGATCGCACTGGAAGGTGCACTAAAGTTGAAAGAAATTTCTTATATTCATGCAGAAGGTTATGCGGCGGGTGAGCTGAAGCACGGTCCATTGGCGCTGGTGGATAATGACATGCCAGTAGTAATTCTGGCACCGCAAGATGACATGCTGGATAAACTGAAATCCAATATGGAAGAAGTTCAGGCACGTGGTGGTGAATTATTTGTCTTCGCTGATGAAAATAGCGGCATTAAAGCCAAAGAGCGCCAGCATGTCGTGCATATTCCTGAAGTAAACGCTGTTTTAGCGCCAATTGTTTATTGTATTCCAGTACAGCTACTGTCTTACCATGTGGCAGTCCTGCGTGGTACTGATGTTGACCAGCCACGTAATCTGGCAAAATCAGTAACAGTTGAATAACTCATAAAATTAGCCTGTTATTGTGTTCGTATAATTAAGTTTGTATCAAATAATTAAGTTTAGATTTAATTATTTTAGTTTGTACATTAATTGTGTTCGTATAATTAAGTTTGTATCAAATAATTAAGTTTAGATTTAATTATTTTAGTTTGTACATTAATGAAATGAACAAACAAAACCCTACCCTGTAGACCCAGTGATTCTTCACCAAGTCTACAGGGTTTTTAATATAATTAAATTCAAATTAGAATCACACTAGAAATATAAAATTATTACTAATATATTCAACAATATAGATACATAAAAATTTCACCCTAGATTCAAAAAGCATCCCTTTTTGACCTCACCTTGAAAACATTTCATTTTTATTTAAAGTATGCTTCGCCTTTCTGCGCAAGAATTCGCATTTTAAAGCGGGAAAATCTTATACAAACTTAATTTCATCTAAAATTAAAGATACTAAATCTCAATACAAACTTAATTTTAAAATTTAAAAACCATTAGTAATACATATCAACAATTTATGATAAAAAATAAAACAAACTTAATTAAATTACCATAATTAGACGCAGTATTTGGTCATAAAGCAAAATAAAGGATAAGGAACTATGTGCAAACTCTGAATAAGTCTATTAGCTATTCCTGTTACTAGGTGTTTAGTCCCAGATTTTAATGGTGTAATATTCTCAGAGAAAGGGAAAGAAGCACTATGGGACAAGTTCTACACAGCAGCGCCACAACGACACAGGCAGTGTGTCGAGCAATACAAAATAGTCAAGAGAGCTTAAGAACGCTAGCCAAGCGTTACGGCATCAATCAAAAGACCGTCGCAAAATGGAAGAAACGTACTTCAGTAGATGATCTTACAACCGGACCAAAGAATCCTCGCTCAAGCGTGTTATCGCCTGAAGATGAGGCGGCAATTGTTGCTTTTCGAAAACGTACTTTGTTGCCGCTAGACGATTGCCGTTATGCATTGCAGCCGAGTATTCCTTATCTGACACGCTCGTTGTTACACCGCTGCTTGCAGCGGCATGGTATTTCATGACTGCCTGAGGTACAAGGTGATCGCCCTGTCAGGAAGCGCTTCAATAGTTACTTTCATATCGACATCGCTGAGATGCAAACAGCACAGGGTAAGCTTTATCTCTTCGTTACCATTGATCGAACTTCCAAGTTCGCGTTCACTAAATTGCTTACTAAAGCCAGTAAGATGGCAGCCGCGGAGTTTCTACGCAATCTGGTTAAGGCTGTGCCCTATAGAATCCATACGGTGCAACAGATAACGGCATCCAGTTTACGAACCGCACCTGTGATCGCTACGCCTCTGAGCACATCTTTGATCGTGTTTGTACTGAATGTGGCATTGAACATCGTCTTACCAAGGTCAAGCATCCATGGACTAATGGACAGGTCGAGCGGATGAACCGAACGATTAAAGAAGCTACTGTCAAACGGTTCCATTACGACGATCACACTCAGCGATTTTATTGCTGCATACAACTTCGACCTTAGACCCAAAACATTCAAGGGCCTGACTCCCTACGAATTCATCTGCAAACAGTGGACAGATGAACCTGAATTTTTTAAGATTGATCCGATCCATCAAATGCCGGGACTAGACACCTAGCAGCCCACCTTATTTAAAATGAGGTATTTCATTCACTGGATATATTAATGTTAATGGATTTGATGTTAATGAGATAAAGCCAAACCGCTGATAAAACTCCATAGCTTTTTGATCCTTAGCATGTATTACAACAAAATTTACGCCAATAATTTGAGCAACTTTTGAAACTTGTTTAAGAGCATGTGCTAAAAGTACTTTTCCAACTCCTTGCCCCTGTGCTGCTTGATCAACGGCAAAGCGCCCCACAACTACACAAGGTAAGGGATAACGAGGTAATCGTTTAGTGAGAACAGCATCAACCCCATCAAATCCTATAGAGGTACTTGATAGACAATAAAACCCCCTCACCTGTGCATCATCATCAATAGCAACATAGGTTTTACTTGTTCCTGATTTCTGATGTTGGGATGCGTATTGTTTTATGAACTTATTTAAATCATCTTGCCCACAATTAAATGATTTTTTCTGATGATGGGCTTGTAAAACCTCAATTTTCATCCAATAAACTCATTAAATTTTTCATCTCATCATTTGCAGGGCGCGGATTTTCAAGCAAATTCATTAACATATCACGATCAGCATTATTTACTTTTAACTCGTGATTAGATTTAAGTAATTCTTTTGCTCGTTCAAATGAGGATTGGATCATAAAGGAACTCACACTAAGACCCAATAAATTCGCAGCTTGCTCAATTACATTCTTTGCATCTACGGTTGAACGAACATTGATTCGTTCTGTTGCTAAGTTAGCCATATTTTCCACCAATTTGTACATCATAGTGATGTACAAATTATAGCAGATTAAGGTAGTACTTTAAGATCCAAATTTACATATTTTGTTCTAAAATATTTGGAATAGAAAATAAGAATTTTACTATGAACCAGAATGAATGGTCGGGTTTGAGTCTGAATATGCAGTTGGTTTACATAAGAATATGCAACGATGTTTACTAAGATGTGATTTGAATACTTTTGCCTATCATCAACGTTTTTTAAACTCATAAATTGAGTATTAAAATACCAGATTAATTATTAAGTTACTGAATTAAATAAATAATTAAATAAAAATTATAAAATTTTGTTTGTATATAAATATATTTAAGTTTGTATGTTTTTGCCAAATACAAAATTAATCCCCTTCAGATATGATTAATTATCCACCAAAATCCACAGGTCTTCTGTATGGCAAAAATTATAAAAAACTATGAAGAACTAGTAAAAGAAGGGTATGGCCAGGGCCATGGACGCGATTATAAACCTTGTAAAACTGTTCAAAACTTCAGTTCAATTGGTCGCTCTCACAGAGTACAAGGCCGTGTCAGTAAACGTCTTCATCACTTATTTTCTGATCTAGAGCTATCTACCTTTTTACTGCTTGATTGGAATCATAACGTTACAGATATTCGCGAACATTATCCTTTGGATATCTATGATCTTAACTCCATCTGTTCTCGTTTCCGAATGAAAAAAGTATCGGTTGACTATATGCCTTTTACCCTATCTTCAGATTTTTTAGTTGATTTTGGTAAGTTTTCTATAGCCCTTGACACTCTTTACAGCAAGGATCTGAATAAAGCTCATGTTATTGAGTCATTAGAAATTAAACGTCGTTACTGGGAAGAAGAGCACAATACGCCGTTCAAACTGATTACGGAAAAAGACATTCCTGCTACGGTACTAGAGAACATTAAATGGCTGTATGTAGAAAAAAATGACCTTGAAATAACAAATCACATGATTGATCAAGCAGTCTATTTTATGGAAGAAATTAGCCAGTACCCTCAAAGCTCATTAATCCAATTTTGTAAGCATTCTGACCAAACTCAAAAAATGGGTATCGGAGCGACGCTCGCATTGTTTAGAAAATTATTTGCACTGCGAATACTTCAATTTAATCTAGAAATTTCGTACTTGGAGCTTAAACTCTCTGATATTCATGCAAGTGATTTGCTCCAGAATGAGAATACAGTCCATGCAGCTAATTAATTCAGTTTACATCTTGAATTCAACACAATACCGAATACTCAAATTCCTACCTCAATATACGGTATGGATTGCGATCGATAATAAAAATGCATTCCCTGAACTTATTTTGTCCAAGGAACTTCAAACTCTTTTAGATGATCAAAGCCTGATACCCGCACAAGATCCTTATGAATACTTAAAACGATTAAACTTGAATGAAGAGTCTATTCAACTAAAAAAAAGAGATGAAAACTTTTCAATTATTCAGGAGTTAATTGATGATGAACAAATCCTTACTAATGCAAAAATAAGAACAGCAAAAATTAAAATGATACATTTACAAAAAGAGGTATCAATTAATAAAATTCTACGACTATTGAGACGCTACTGGCAGCGTGGTCAAACTATAAATGCTTTGGTACCGGACTATGAAAACTCAGGTGGAAAAGGCCAAAAAAGAGCTATAGGTGATAAAAAAATTGGCAGACCACGCATCTATGAATTGAATGAAGGTAAGAATATCACTGAACAGGTTGAATTATATTTTAAGAAAGCCATCGAAGGGTATTTAGTTCCTATCAAAAAACAATCCATTAATGAAACTTATCTTCGGTTTAAAAATTTATTTTCTAAGCACTTTCCTCAAGTGCAAGCTGCAGATATTCCGACATACGCTCAATTCTATTATTTTTATAATACACAATATAGAAATGGTAAAAATTCAAAGAGAGTTCTAACCAATCAGAAAACCCTGAAAGATCACAAACCTCTGACTTCAACAGCGACCAAGCAAGCAAATGGTCCTGGTGCACGTTATGAGATAGATTCAACAGTCGCTGACATCTACCTTGTATCATCACGAGATCCATCACAGATTATTGGCCGACCTACCGTATATATTGTTATCGATGTATTCAGCCGGATGATTACTGGGCTTTATGTCGGCATGGAAAATAGTTCATTTAATACAGCCATACAATGCCTCAGCGTTGCAATCCAACATAAAGTGACATTCTGTCAGAGTTATGGCTTGCAAATACAACCGGAAGATTGGCCTGCTTATGGGTTACCTGGCGCCATACTTGCAGACCGTGGTGAACTCATTGGTTATCAAATTGAACTTCTTGAAAAAAACTTTTCTGTTCGTATTGAAAATGCGCCACCGTATCGAAGCGATGCCAAAGGTATTGTGGAGAGGGCTTTCGGAATCATTCAGTCACGCTTTAAATCCTACGAGAATATTGGTGTTGTTTCTGGATTCAAGGAAAAAAAGAAAGGCGGACATGATTATCGACTAGAAGCTTGTCTAACTCTGGAAGAGTTCAGAAAAATCATATTAAGCTGCGTCTTGTTACGCAATAATTTTGATATTTTGACAAAATATGATCGTAGTGCCGATATGCCGACTGACCTACCTTCTATCCCCCTTAAGCTCTGGCAGTGGGGTCTACAGCACCGTACTGGGATGTTAAGACAAGTGGATAACAAATCACTATATGTTGGTTTGTTACCTAGGATCGACGCTTCCTTAAGTGACAAAGGACTTAAAGTTAAAGGCTTACTCTATCAATGTTTGGAAATGCATCAACGAGGATGGTTTATTCGTAATACGACCAAATCCCGCCCTAAAAAGTTGCGAATTGGTTTTGACCCATACTCAGTAAATACTATTTATGTTTTCTTTGATGAAAATAAATTGGAATATTGGGAAGCCCATTTAAGCGATGCCTCACGTCAATATAAAAACCTGACTTGGTGGGAAGCTGAACAAATTCAAAAAGCAATCAAAACTGTTGAAAAACAACATTCGCAACTCAAGTCTGTAGCCATCAGTGAATTGCAAGATTTTACTGACAACATCATTAAGTCAGCACAGAGTCGGCGAGCTCAAGAGGGAGTTCACCAACTTTCTAACGCACAACGTACTCGAAATATCCGTCAGAACAAACAAGAAGCCATGCAGATGGAACGTGCGGAACACCTACAAAACAGGCCTTTTAATTCTATCCGGACTATCAATCCCAACAAAGATAATACTCCCCCCCCCTCATCTCAAACTGGCAATCTAGATTTGACAAGTCAACCAGATTTAATGAGACAATTATTTGAAGAGGACGATGAAGAATGAATAATAATGAACTCGCGATTAATACATCAATAGAAGACATCTATGGGGATAATCCTCTCATTACTCAATTACCGCCCATTCTTGACACGAAGTCGGTTATTAAACACCTACGAGGGAAACTAAAATTTATTCCAGAGCAGCGTTTTTTGCCTCAACCGGAAAGAATTCATCTAATTGCTCAACTGCCTCATGATTTTTTCCAACCACTCACCAAACATCTATCCCTTGAACAAAAAATTTCTATCATGATCCGGCAAGGTTACGTGAGTAGAAACATCAATAATGGTGATAGACACAGGCATTTGCACGCGGCTTTTCAACAACTAGAACCTTCAAATGAAAACTCTTACCGCTATGCCCCTCCAGAATCAACAGCAACTAGCATGTCCATTATAGGATGTTCAGGAAGCGGCAAAACAACGACGATGAACAAGATTTTGCGTTATTACCCGCAAGTGATTGAGCATAAACAACTGGGGTTAAAACAAATTGTTTATCTTAAAATTGATTGCCCGCATGATAGCTCTTTAAAAAACTTATGCTCAAACTTTTTTAGAGCGGTAGATTTAGCATTAGGAGATACTAACTTCGAGCATCGTTTCACCAGAAGTCGCTTAAATGTGAATGCTATGCTGCAGCAGATGAAAATTATCGCAAATAATTATTCTATTGGACTTTTAATCATTGATGAAATCCAGCATTTGAATACAAAAAAATCTGGCGGGGCTGAAATCATTCTTAATTTCTTTGTCACACTTGTGAATGTGGCATCCATTCCAATTGTGATGATTGGGACACCCAAAGCCAATGAAATTTTGCAAGAAGACTTGAGATCAGCTAGACGCAGTGCGGGATTAGGCTCTTTAATTTGGGAACCTATGCGCAATGAAGCGCCTACTCCCAATCCTAGTGCACCTGATCAAATGATTATTTCTGAATGGTATGCTTTTACCAACAAGCTGTGGCAATATCAATGGGTTCAACAACCTGCTGAACTGAGCGATGAGCTACGAGCCACTTGGTATTATTATACGCAGGGTATTCCAGATCTAGTGGTTAAGTTGTTCTGTCTGGTACAAATTCATGCCATCACCATCGGCCTGGAAAAAATAACATCAGAATTATTTAAAAAAGTCTATGAAGAACAATTGCAGCCAGTTCACGATATTCTAGATGCGCTGCGTTCAGGTAATCCTGCACGTATTGCACGGTATTCTGACCTCACTATCCCTCAAGTTCAAATTGAGGAGTATGTTGAACAACACCGTTTTAAAGCCGCATTAAAAACAGAAAAACAGCATAAAGATCTAGGACCGCATTATTCTACCCTCATTGGCATGCTGACAGCATTAGGTCATCCCGCTGCTACAATAGAACCGCATGTCACTTCTGCATTAAAAAAATATCCAAAAGAAAACTTACAGGTTCTCCTCCAGCATATTCTGGAAGTATTAGACAGTTCTGTAGCAGAAGATAAGTATAGACAGCATCAAACCACGACTCCGGCAAGGAAGCCAAGGACCTCTCGTAAAGTCATGAAAATGGAGGAATGGAAGAGTACTGAAACGAATGACTTACGAAACTTTTTCAGTCAAGCACAAGAACAGGATGTAGATGTTTATGAGTTATTAAAATCATCGCACTATTTGTTTGATCCTACCCGTCCCATTTTGCATTAAGCAACAAAGAATGGAGAGCACGGTATTATGATTTCGAATTTTCCAATACCATATCAGGATGAGCTGATTTACAGCGTAATTGCACGTTATGCAGTTCACAATGGGATTCTGAGTCCAAAATATCTCACCGAAGAATTATTCAACAACAGAAATTTAACACCAACTTACGATTTACCCTCTCATCTAGACAGGTTGGCCAGCTATTTACCAGATCAATATGATGCAGTTATTTTAATCAGCCAACATACCCTATTACCAATTTATCCACTATTTCAAACTAAAACAATGATGAGTTATGCTGTGCAGGCATTAAGAAATGAACAGTATCAATCACTGCACATTAAATTGGGAAAAAATGCATCGCGGATCAAATCTGTGAGTCTTTTTCGATTTTGTCTACATTGCTGGCAAGAACAGATGGAACAATATGGAGAAGTTTACTGGAAACGTAGCTGGCAGATTACTGGATACGAGTATTGTACAAAGCATCAGCAACCGCTCTTTATGAGTTCTATCCCTTGCAATGGGATAGACCGAAAATTCTATTTTGCTCATTTGAATGCGCTGAAAGACTCTTCACAACTTCCATTTAATCCTCAGGACTCACGTCACCATATCGAGCTTGCGGAACTAATCGAAGAGCTACTTGCTCATTCAACATCCATTAGTATTCCAGATTTTTCGACTGTATCAGATGCTTATTTTCTGATTTTAAAAGATAGAGACTTACTATCAGGCCGTAAAAACATCCACTACGAAAAAGCTCGTCAGTTAGTCATAGATTACTGGGGTGAAAGTTTGCTTGCATATTATCAATTAGCAGATTTAGATAGTGAAAACTGCTGGCTGAAAAATATATTAAGAAAACATCGTAAAGCATTTTCTTATCTTGAGCATCTCATCGTATTAAAAGCTCTTGTTCCAGAGAAAAATCCGATTGAAACATATAAGCAATATATTCACCTAGCATCCATGGATCTAGAAGAAGCCACCGAAACAGCAACAATATGTATTAATAATAAAGTAGATCGAATGTTATCTGAGGACCAAAAACAATGGACAAAATTAATCCTAGAAAGGCCAGTCAAACAGGCTCGCCAACAAAATGGCTCACTGTATGCTCGCTTATATCGCAATCATAAAGATTGGCTATTATTTATCAATAAATCAGCTTTAACTCCCCCGCCTTCTATCCCTAAACCACGTATTGACTGGAGAGCTCGAGATCGACAGTTTGTTAAACAACTCATCAAAATACGCGATGAATTATTAGAAGATCTAGACTCCCCACAATGGACAAAAAAGTTTTTTATTAGACAACTGGGTTCAGTGAGTATGATTGAAAAAAACTGGAATTTTTTCCCATTGACTTCAGTCTTTTTAGATCGTTATGCTGAGTCTGTGGATTGTTACCAAATACGTCGCCTGACTCGAACCTATATTCATCAACAAATTGAAAATAAAGACTATCCACCAAGTGTTTTTTTACGTGAATCTGGATTAAGTGAGCAGCGATTGACACCAGAAGCACGTCGATTCTTTAAGAATATTATGGGGAAATAAAAGTGGCTAACCTTCCATTCGTATGTTTACCTGAAGCAACACAATACTACAGTGCAACACAGATAACTCATCGTGGTAAAACTCGTTTCAATATTAAAACTACAATGCGCAATCCCGAAGAAAAGCGTTTTTTTTATTCAAAAAGACCAATTGAAAGTATCCTTTTATATCACTACAAAACACCACTGAGCAGTGTTTTCCCTGTACGTTTAGTCAACCATAAGCTCACTCAAATCAATTTGGGATTTTTAAACGAGACCAATGCAGAAAATTCAACTGTAAATACCCATCCGACATATCGCAATCGTCCCTGCTTCAGTTTCCAATATCACAACCCAGGAGATGCTTTGGAGGGGTGGACCATCCAATTACCTAAACTGGTACTCGCACGAGATCTTTTTTTCTCTCATCCGTATTTATTACGTGCTGCATTATTTTCTGAAAGATATACAACTGATGTCTTAATTGATCGTAATGATGCTAAAGCCTTTCATATTTTTGTTGCACCAAACAGAAAAATAACAGCCAAGGATCTGAAGGACCCTGTTTTTCTAAAAAAACTAGCATTAATTTTATTACATCCTGAATTAAATCAATCTTTTTTAAGTATTTATGAAAAAACCATTAAAAACCAAGCTCAATCTAAAGCCTATGATTTTGATATGGATGCTCCTATCCTCAAAAACATTGAACTTGATGTTGATGGATGTATTTATTCAGACAGCAAAATATTTCGGATCGAACGTATCAATTCATTCGGAAATTTAGAAACAGGAATACATAAACCTGTTAAATTTCATTTTTTATCCCAAAAAAGTTTTGGACAGGCTAAAGATATACTAGATAAAAACCAGCATACTAAAAAACAGACAAGTCAGGATAAATCTAAATTTGATGATGAAGCTAACGCTGATATTGATCAGGAAATTACACAACTCAAAAATATTGTGGGGGAAATTTATACCATAGAAGACCTACAAATCTCACTAAATACTTCATGCTCAGAAATTAATATAACAAGACGAAATACAAGTAGGGAAGCTCTTCATGAGGACCAACCATTTGCTGGTGGAGAAGGAGAAGACGAAGGCACCCTTCCAGGATTTAGCATAGAGGCAGAAAATAATTTTACAAGTTCAACTTATCAAGACCTTAGCAAAATGCTAAAAAAAATAGAAGGCAAAGGCTATAAAGTCAAACAAATTCATAATAAGTCTTTCATAAAATATGGCCGATTCAGAGGGCATAAACTGACTAATGGTCAAAATCGCCGATTTTATGTAAATCTAATACTCGACAGAGAAGATAATGAGCTTTTTTATTTATGTGAAATTGATACCTCTGATGGAAAAAAGAATATTTCCACATTACTGATACCATACGATGTTAATGCAAATAAAATCTTCCTGAACAAAACCTTAGAATCTTTCAAAATTGCAATTTTGTCACAGTCTTTAAGTTGGCCAAAAGACTTTATTAACAAAGTTTGTAATATCCAGTCATATATAATGATTAACCATATTTCAAAAAAAGATCACGTTGTATCAAACACTTATCATGCAGACTGGGCACAGCGCATTCTAGAAAAATGGAAATCTATATATGACTCACCATAAATCTCCAAAGTTATTCTCTAACAAAAGTACTGATCGTGAGATCTTACAATTACTGGCTGAATATTCTGGAATGCTGGCTCACAAAATTACGAATAAAGGAAGCTGAATTAAATAATTTTGGCTCTATACTACCAGCATATATTATATCTTTTTCTTATTTTCAGGGATTTTAATGACTTACATGACCAAACTGACCTGCTTTAAAGCCTATGATATTCGTGGCAAACTCGATACTGAACTCAATGAAGATATTGCCTATCGGATTGGTCGTGCCTATGGACAGATCTATCAACCAAAAACCGTGGTGATTGGCTGTGATATTCGACTCAGCAGTGAAAGCTTAAAACAGGCCACCATTCACGGTTTAAATGATGCGGGTGTCAATGTTCTGGATCTAGGCATGACCGGCACGGAAGAAGTCTATTTTGGCGCCTTCCATCTGGATGTGCAAGGTGGCATTGAAATCACGGCCAGCCATAATCCGATGGACTATAATGGCATGAAACTGGTACGTGAAAATGCCCGTCCAATTAGTGCCGATACTGGTCTTAAAGAGATTCAGGCTTTAGCAGAATCAAATGAATTTATTGACGTCAGCAATAAAGGCCGTACTGAGAAATATAATATTCTGCCTGAATTTGTAAATCATCTGATAAGCTATATTGATCCGGCAAAAATCCGTCCGATGAAACTGGTCATGAATGCCGGGAATGGAGCAGCAGGCCATGTGATTGATGCCATTGAGCAAAAGTTCCAACAACTCAATATTCCGGTCGAATTTATCAAAATTCATCATGAAGCTGACGGCAATTTCCCGAACGGGATTCCCAATCCGATTTTAATTGAAAACCGTGACAGCACCCGTGATGCGGTCATTCAGCATGGCGCAGATATGGGCATTGCCTGGGATGGTGACTTTGACCGCTGCTTCCTGTTCGATGAAAAAGGCCAGTTTATTGAAGGCTATTATATTGTCGGCCTTCTGGCTCAAGCGTTCTTGCTGAAGCAATCTGGCGAAAAAATTGTACATGATCCGCGTTTGGTCTGGAATACACTGGATATTGTAGAGCAATACCAAGGGATCACGGTTCAGTCAAAATCAGGTCACGCCTTTATTAAAGATGTCATGCGTGAACATAATGCGGCCTATGGCGGTGAAATGAGTGCCCATCATTATTTCCGCGACTTTGCCTATTGCGATAGCGGCATGATTCCATGGTTACTGGCTATTACCGTATTATCAGAAACACAGCAATCTTTATCTTCTCTGGTAGAGGAGATGATCGCCAAGTTCCCATGCAGTGGTGAAATCAACTTTAAAGTCGCCGATACCCAAGCGACCATCCAAAAACTTTTCGATCATTATGCCAATCAGCAGCCGGAGATCGATCAGACCGATGGGGTCAGCCTTAATTTTGGTGCATGGCGTTTTAATGTGCGGGCATCGAATACTGAACCGCTATTGCGTCTGAATATTGAAAGCCGTCGGGATCACAATCCCCGACCAATGCAGGATTATGTCGATGAATTGACTCAACTGATTCAGAGTTAATCTTCACGCATACAGTACAATAAAAAATGGGAGCTGTTCATCAAAAGCTCCCATTTTTTATTTATATCGCTATAAAGATTTTAACGATAGCCATTCGGATTCTGCTTCTGCCAGTTCCAGCTGTCAGCGAGCATGTCCTCTAAACCATACTGAGGTTGCCAGCCCAACTCTTGGACTGCACGGGTATTGTCTGCAAAACAGGTGGCCACATCGCCTTCACGACGAGGGGCTAATTCAAATGCAATCGCCACACCATTCACTTGCTCAAACGTATCTTTAACTTGTAGCACTGAAATACCATTACCTGTACCAATATTCCAAGCACGGCAACCTTGCGCAGTTAGACGATTATTGAGGGCACATAAATGTGCATTGGCCAGATCCACCACATGAATATAGTCCCGCACACCCGTACCATCCACCGTGTCATAATCATGACCGAAAATAGATAGCTTTTCACGACGACCGACTGCCACTTGAGTCACAAAAGGCATCAGGTTATTGGGAATACCTTGTGGATCTTCGCCAATCTGGCCACTTTTATGCGCGCCGACTGGATTAAAATAACGTAATAAGGCAATCGACCAACGTTCATCCGCCACAGACAACTTTTCTAACAGCTGCTCAACAATCAGCTTGGTATAACCATAGTTATTGGTCGGCATTCCGGTAGGCATTTCTTCATTTAAAGGGGAAGGATTATTTTCGCCATACACCGTTGCTGAGGAACTAAACACCAGTTTAAAAACTTGCGCGCGCTGCATCGCCTGAACCAGGCTGATTGAACCGGCAATATTATTGTCAAAATAAGCCAATGGTATTTGCTGGCTTTCTCCGACCGCTTTCAGACCGGCAAAATGAATCACTGCATCAATACTATTTTGCTGAAAGACTTGATCCAGTAACTGGACATCCCGGATATCCCCTTCAACAAAGGTCAGGCTTTTCCGGGTCAACTGTTGCACCCGATTTAAAGACTCAGCAGCGCTATTGCAGAGATTATCTAAAACGATGACCTCATACCCGGCATTTAATAATTCCACACAGGTATGTGAACCAATATAGCCTGCCCCACCGGTGACCAGAATTTTAGCCATGTGACTTTCCTAACAGAATTTTAATTAAACCTTGGGTTGAACCATCCAGACTATCCAGATCGCTCTGTTCGCCATTAAGGATCGGCAATAACTGATTGGCAATTTCCTTGCCTTTTTCTACGCCCCATTGATCAAATGGATTGATGTTCCACAACACCGACTGAACAAACACCTTATGCTCATACAATGCAATCAGCATCCCCAGACTATAGGGATTCAGCTCTTGCAGTAACAAGGTACTGCTCGGCTGATTGCCTTCATACTGCTTATAAGCCGGCAAGCTCGCCAATTCGTTTTGATCCAGCGCTTCATTACCAAATGCCAGTAAACGTGATTGTGCCAGACAATTAGATAAAGCCAAATGATGCTGTTCGATCAAAGCATCAGCATTATCGACGTAGGTATATTGTTGACTGTTATAACGCTTCACTGGGGCGATAAAATCGCAGCTGACTGCTTGAGTACCTTGATGTAACAGCTGGTAGAAGGCATGTTGGGCGTTTGGTCCAACTTCGCCCCAAATAATTGGACAAGTGTCGAGCTGAACTTTTTCACCATTGCGCTGGATGGATTTACCATTAGACTCCATTTCCAGCTGCTGCAAATAAGATGCAAAATATTTCAGACGTCCATCATAAGGCAAGATGGCATGGGTCTGAATATCCAGAAAATTCGTATTCCAGGCACCCAGTAAGCCCATTAATACTGGAATATTCTGTTCCAGAGGCTTGTACTGGAAATGCTGATCCACGGCATAAGCACCAGCAAGCAGTTGTTTAAAACCGTCCACTCCAATACTGAGTGCAATCGGCAAACCAATACACGACCAGAGAGAATAACGCCCACCGACCCAATCCCATAACAACAGCTGATTTTCGGGTGCAATTCCCCAGGCTGTCATTTTTTCAGGTTTAGTGGATACCCCAATAAAATGATGCTTCACGATAGAAGGATGTTGGCCTAAAGATTTTTCCAGCCATAAACGTACTGTTTGAGCATTGGATAAGGTATCAATCGTTCCAAATGACTTGGAAGAAATAATAAAAAGCGTGGTTTCTGGACGTAACTGATGAAGCAATTCAGATAGCTGACTACCATCCATCGTCGAAACAAAATGTACATTCAGTGGCTTGGCAGATTGATATTTGAAATCCGAGAGCGCATGACTAACCATTAACGGCCCTAAGTCAGATCCCCCTACCCCGATATTCACTACATCCTGAATGACTTCACCGGTAGCGCCACGGCGTTGTCCGGCATGAATCTGCTCGACCAAAGCATACATACGGTCTAGCTGAGCATGAACTTCAGCTGCCAGATCTTCATGCTGCTGGTCCTCTTTCGGCAAACGTAAGGCCCAGTGCATAGCTGCGCGTTGTTCAGTATAGTTAATCGTCTGAGTGGAAAATAAAGACCCGATCCAGGATCTTAGATTTTGTGTCTCTGCCCATTCAATCAGATGCTGCACAGCATCATGATTGACTCTATGTTTGCTATAGTCAAAAACTACCTGCTCAAATTGCACCGAGTATTGGTTAAACCGTTCAGAATCTGCTGCAAAGAGTTGGCGTAAATGGATCGATTTCAATTGTTCTTTTACAGAATTCAGCTTTTTAAAAGCATTATTGCTATTCTGGTCAGATTTAAGCTGGTCTAACATTAACGTCCCACCCCAATATAGTTAAAACCGCGTGACTTAATATAAGCAGGGTCATAGAGATTACGTCCATCCAAAATCAAAGGATGCTGCATCAATTTGCTGAGATAAGCATAATCCGGACTACCATACTGTTTCCAGGCCGTGATTAAACACAACGCATCTGCATCTTCTACCGCCTGATACTGGTCTTCACATAAAATTAAATCGCTACGTTGACCATAAATCTGTTCAATATTGGTCAAAGCCTGTGGATCATGCAATTTCACTGTCGCACCTTGTGCCCACAATGCTGCCAACATGGCATGTACCGGAGATTGCTGGGTACTTGGGGTATTTTCCTTAAATGCAGCTCCCCAGATGGCGACTACCTTCCCCTGCAGATCTCCACGGAAATAATTCCATAGCTTACGGAATAACAACTCTTTCTGTTGCTCATTAATATCCCAAACCTGTTCCAGTAACTGGTTTTTCACCCCTGAATCCGCCACAGCATGGGTCAATGTCCGGATATCATGAGAAAAGTTTTCTCCACCAAAGCCCACACCTGGAAATAAATAAGCTGAACCAATACGATTATCTGCCGCCATACCCTGACGAACTTGTTCAATATCAATTCCCAGTTTTTCCGCAACGCTCGCCAGATCATTCATATAACTGATCCGGGTAGCCAGCATGCCCGAGATACTGAGTTTGGTAAATTCTGCATCCAGAATAGGCATAAACAGATATTGCTGGGCACGAGGGAACAAGGGACGTAACAATTCTCTGACTTTGAGCTGTACATCTGGCTGATCGCAACCCACAATCAGTTGAGTGGCTTGAACGAAACTGCGTATAGCATTTCCTTCCTGAATAATATCTGGAAGATAGACCCAGTCATCATTCGGTAAAAGTTGCTGGAATCGCGCTGTACCATGCAAACCAAAGGTGGATGCATTAATCATCAATTTAGGGTGTGCAAAGCAGGCATGATGAATGGTATTTAACATCTTAAATGCCAGCTGCTCTTCAGTTGCATTAAAACTGAAAAAAAAGACATCTTGATTAAAGGTCAGATGCTGAAAATCACAACAGTTTAAGAATCCTAACTCCTGCTGCTTTTGTAGCAGTAACTGTAAAGATTCATCTTGGAAATATGTCCGGGCAGGTTCATCAGCATTAAAACTATTACACCATACGACCTGATGGCCACATTCAGCTAATAGAGCTGAAATAACCCCTGAAAATAAGGTCTTTCCTAATACTGCGACTTTCATAATATCCCTTTTTTATTATAAGGCGAGTTCCTGAATCAATGCTTTAAACTCTGCACCGAGTTTAGGATGATCTACGCCATAATGTAATACAGCCTTAAGATAACCAAGCTTGCTACCACAATCAAAGGTTTGACCCTTCATCCGATAAGCTTCGACCACCTCTGTTTGCTGCAATAATGCAATAGCATCGGTTAGCTGGATTTCATTGCCTGCCCCTTTCGGTGTCTGCTCCAGTAAATGCATAATCTTTGCCGGAAGGATATAACGACCTACAACAGATAGATTCGACGGTGCGGTACCAATCGCCGGCTTTTCCACAATACCTTGCATCACTGTACTTTCACCTTCCGCAGGCGAAGTAGAAACATCCACAATCCCATATTGATCAACCAGATGATCAGGAACTGCTTCAACCATGATTTGTGATGCATGAGACTGTTCATAACGTTGAATCATACGAGACAGGTCATTTTGTGTATCTTGCTCTTTAACTAGAACATCCGGTAACAGGACAGCAAAGTCATCATCACCAATGACAGCTTTAGCACAAAGTACCGCATGACCAAGGCCTGAAGGTTGTGGCTGACGTACGCTAATCACACTAGCATGTGGGGGTAAAATTTCAGTAACTTCTTTAAGCAAATCGGTTTTATTTTTTTGCTCAAGTGTAGTTTCAAGTTCAAAGTTACGATCAAAGTAATTTTCAATCGATGCTTTGGAAGAATGTGTTACCAAAATAATTTGCTCGATTCCAGCCGCAATTGCTTCTTTTACTACATATTCAATGGCCGGACGATCAACTACCGTCACCATTTCTTTAGGAATGGATTTGCTGGCTGGTAAAAAACGTGTGCCAAGTCCTGCGACAGGGAGAATTGCTTTTTTAATCATTTTATTCAACCTAATTATTTCCAAATTTAATTTACTTTAATTTCTTGACCACGCTGATAACCATCTACATAGTGCTCAAGCTGCATTAACGCCCAGTCCACATCACTCTGAGTTGCTGTCAGCACATGCATACGATTAAATACTTCCAGAATTTCAGCTAAAGGATAATGCTTTTCTACCGATCTTAAAATTCGCTTATGTGAAGTAATCTCTGTATTTTCCTGGTCAATTAACAGCTCTTCATACAATTTTTCACCTGGACGCAGTCCTGTGTATTGAATTTCAATGTCACCATCGGGATTTTGACTGTCTTTCACCTTTAAACCACTCAGTGAAATCATCTGACGAGCAAGATCCTGAATTCTTACCGGTTCCCCCATATCGAGTAGGAATACATCGCCACCTGTGCCTAAAGCACCTGCCTGAATCACCAACTGTGAAGCTTCAGGAATCGTCATAAAGAAACGTGTCACTTCAGGGTCAGTGACAGTAATTGGGCCACCCTTGGCAATCTGCTGTTTAAATAATGGGACAACCGAACCCGATGAACCTAAGACATTTCCGAAACGTACAATACTAATTTGGGTTTGATTCTGTGCTTCAGCCATGGCCTGACAATAAAGCTCTGCCATACGTTTGGTCGCACCCATGACATTGGTTGGTCGTACCGCCTTGTCAGTCGAAATCAATACAAAGGTCTCGACCCCTTTTTTGACTGCTGCATTGACACTAAAGGCAGTTCCTACCGCATTATTTTTTAAGCCAGCCAATGGATTACATTCTACTAGTGGAACATGCTTATAAGCTGCGGCGTGATAGACAGTTTGAACGCCGTATTGCTCAATGACTCGTTCCAGTTTACTTTCATCCACTACCGAACCTAGAATTGGAATAATTTCACAGCTGGCACTAAGTCGTAATTCTTTATCGATACTATACAAAGCAAACTCTGTTAGCTCATAGATAATAAGTTTTACCGGTTGATTTTTAATAATTTGACGGCATAGCTCTGAACCAATGGAGCCTCCTGCCCCTGTAACCATCACGACTTTATCTTTAATATTTTTTTCTAGTAACTCCGCTACAGGGGGAACTGGATCACGCCCTAATAGGTCAATAATATCGACTTCCTGAATATCAGAAACACGTATATCGCCATTGACCAGTTTAGTCAGACCTGGAATTTCAGTAATTTTTAAATGAGCAGGTTCTAAAAATTTTACAATCTCGCTTTTGCGGATACGTCCCACTGAAGGAAGAGCAATCAGAATTTCATCAATACGTAGTTTGGTAAAAGATTTTAATGCGATTTCTGGTGCATAAACTTGAATTCCCCCAATATTCTGACCGCTCAATGAAGGATTATCATCAATAAACATGACTGGTAAATGTTCATTAGAACGATTTAAAGTTGCTGCAACCTGCTGTCCCGCATAACCTGCACCGTAAATCGCAATCCGTTTTTTCGATACTCCTGCATATAAGTAAGAACGAACAATAAAGCGGATCAATCCTCGACTAAACCAGACCCAGGCAAACATCATGAAGCCAAACATTAAGGGGATAGAAGTAGGGATGAATGCATGTGTAGCATACGCAAGCAGATATAAACCAATGACTGCCAGAACAGTGGCCAGCCCTAATTTAACAATAAAAAATTCATTAAAGGTACGAACAATAAAACGATAAACACCACAAATAAATAAAGCCAATACCGCAATGGCACTTACCCAAATTGTGCCAAAAGGAATATTAGGAACGACTTCTGCACCCAGATCGAATTGACGAATGGCATAGCAAAGCCAGATCAGGACAGGAAATATGCAGAAGTCCAAAATAACTAAAAATGTCTGTTTAGCCGCACGTGGAGATTCAACTAAAGGTAGAATGATAGATTTCACTTGCTGTGTCTTCTCAATAATTATTTATAATTTTTTACCCCATATTAAATATTAGAGAGAATTGAGGTAAAAACTTGGATAAATGTTTAAAGTGTAACTCTAAAGATACACTTTATATGATTGAATTCTAGAGAATTATATGCGACTAATCACCTGCTGAATAACATCTTTAGTTGTTTGAATATTATTTTCTGTTAACGTTGGATGCACTAGGAACATTAGACTGGTTTCACCCAGTTTTTGAGCATTCTTTAAACGTTCTTTCGGACGCCATGGAGTATCATCAAAAGCATGCTCCAGGTAGACTTCTGAACAAGACCCACTAAAGCATGGTACACCTTCGGCATTAATTTCATTCATGATTCGGTCACGTGACCAGCCTTCAGGCAACCGATCTGTATTGACCTGCACATAACATTTATATGCGGCATGGACATACTCATCGGATGGGCGATGCACGCTAAAATATGGACTGTCTGCAAATGCAGCATAAATTTTTTCCATATTGGCCATGCGTTTTGCAGTCCACTCCGGCATCATTTTAAGCTGAATACGTCCAATCACCGCCTGCATTTCCATCATGCGCCAGTTGGTACCAAATGAATCATGTAACCAGCGGAATCCCGGTGGATGCTGCTTGTTATAGATGCTATCAAAGTTCTTGCCATGGTCTTTATAAGACCACATTTTTTTCCACAGGGTTTCATCATTGGTGGTGACCATACCGCCTTCACCACCTGTGGTCATAATCTTGTCCTGACAGAAGGACCAGGCCGCAACATGACCGATTGAACCGGCAGATTTACCTTTATATTTTGCGCCATGCGCCTGTGCACAGTCTTCGATCACATACAGGCCTTTATCGGAAGCCAGCTGCATGATCGGGTCCATGTCGCACATCCAGCCTGCCAGATGTACACAGATAATCGCTTTAGTATTTGGGGTTAAAACTGCTTCAATTGTTCGTGCAGAAATATTTTGTGAGTCCAATTCAACATCGGCGAAGATCGGATTTGCCCCAGCTGTCACAATGGAGCTGGCCGAGGCCAGAAAGGTACGTGAGGTAACAATCACGTCATCCCCTGCTCCGATGCCCAAGGCTTTTAGTGCAACATCTAAGGCGACAGTACCATTGGCCAATGCCACTGCATATTTGGTTTCTGCAAACCGGGCAAATTCTTTTTCAAATTCACGGCATTCCTGTCCGGTCCAGTAGTTGACCTTATTCGACAATAAAACCCGGGAAACCGCATCCGCTTCTTCCTGAGTAAAACTTGGCCATGGTTCAAATGCAGTGTTTAGCATGTTGTATTACCTAAAAATTAAATACGAATAAGACGATCACACTTGGAAAATACGAGATCAGCTTTATATTGATTAAAAGAACTTTCTAGTTTTTCACCAGCTAACCAAGCTAAATATGCCTGAATAGTATTCATACCGGCTTCATGTGAAAAAGGATATCCACCACCGAAACGTGGATTCAATTCAAGCACATACAACTCACCATCCTGCTCGAATACATCACAATCTAAATTACCAATATGTTTTAAATTAGTTGATATTTTTTCGCCAATATCTGAAAAACGCTGGTCAATAACAGAAACCGCTTTATCTGTTTCTCCAGCCCGCATAGAAAGTTTTTTACGCACTACTGTCGTAAAATATTCTTGATCCAAGTCATTTACGATATCCATGCCATATTCTGGTCCATTCAATTTCTGTTGAATCAAGATGGCTGCATCTAATTCGTTCTTACTCGCCTCAAATAGAATTGTGTTCTTTAATTTAATCATTAGCAGCTTATAAGCTAATTCAAACTCTTCTAGACTTTCTGGAAATTCGATTCCAATTGAAGCACTTCCCCACCGTGGTTTTAAAACGAGTGGAAAAGTTAATTGACCTTCTTTAATCGCTAGCAATGCTTGATTATAATTAGTAAAAGTCTGGGGGGTATTAAGACCAATAGAAGCTAAGAAATCACGCGTTTTAATTTTATCAAAGCAAATATCAATTACCGAACTATCCGATACAATAACTTTTGCGCCCAAGTCAGCAAAGGCTTGTTTATGATGAGCGAGAATAGGTAACTCAAGATCATTTAAAGATATGATCGCATTGATATCATACTCTTTAACAATACTAAGTAAATTTGGAATATAGTCCTCACTATAAATAGAAGGAACAAGTAAGCTGATATCTGCATCAGACATTGCAGGAGCAAGATTACTCATATCCGTAGCCAAGACTATACCTTGACCATTTAATGCTTGCTTACAATAATTAATGAGATAATTACGACGGCCAGCACATGTAAATAAAATATTCATATTAAAACTCTAAGAGTACATCTTTACAAAAATATTCACTTTTTTTCCAATCATCTTTTAAAAGACCATATATACAACGATCAATATGATGACCATTCTTAAATTTATGCTTTTTTAAAACACCCTCAAGGGAAAATCCTAATTTCTCATATAAACCATTTGCTTTCTCGTTAAAATTATTCGTATATAGATATATCTTATGAATATTAAAATTATAAAAAGCATAATTTATAGTATAGATTGTGGATTTAGATCCAATACCTTTAGACTGATAATTTGGAGAAACCATTATATAAAATTCTGCTAGACCATCTACAGCACTAATAGAAGTTAAACCTGTCATAGCAACGATACTATTATCTTCAAAAAATACTAAATCAATTCTATTAGGATTATTATAAATACGATTATACCAAGCCTCTGTTTCTAACAAAGAGATTGGATATTGCATATTCATATGCTGAAATATTCTTGGATGATTTAACCATTCGTATCTAGTTTGCAAATGATCTTTACTTAGTTTTTCAACGCGCATTTTTCTCTCTCTTTTCATCTACAAGCCTTTTAACAGGCTGAATACTTATATCCTTAGAAAGAAGAACATTCTGAATAGTTTTTAATGCAATTTTTATATCTAATGCCAAGGAGAGATTTTCAACGTAATATACATCGAGCTTAAATTTAGTTTCCCAATCAATCGCATTACGTCCATTTACTTGTGCCCAACCTGTTATACCAGGTCTAACATTATGCCTCTTCTTCTCAACTTCATCATATAAATCTAAATATGAAACCAATAAAGGCCTAGGTCCAATTAAAGACATATCACCTTTAATAACATTTAAAAGTTGTGGCATTTCATCTAGAGAGGTTTTTCTAACAAAACCACCAATCCTAGTTAGCCTTTGGGTATCAGGTAAAAGATTACCTTGATCATCTTTAGCATCATTCATCGTTTTAAACTTAATGATGTTAAATATTTTTTCATTCTTGCCAGGACGTTGCTGGAAAAAAAATGGAGAACCTTTATTTGCGATAAAAAGTAAAATTAAGACTACAAAGAATAATGGACTTAGCAGAATGAAAGCGATTGTAGCTACTATTAAATCTAAAAATCTTTTTCCAAAAATCTGATACATTCTATTTAATATCCATAATAGTTAACATATGCTCATTTACTTTATGAACATCATATTTATCTTCTACTATTTTACGTGAATAAATACCCATCTGGATTAATTTTTTTGAAGATACATTTATCATTTTTTCAATTGCATCAACTAAACTTTGTACAGACTTTGCTTCTGCAAGATATCCATTGCGGCCCACCTCGACTAATTGTCTACAGCCAGCCACATTTGTAGTAACGATAGGACGACCTATAGACATTGCTTCTAAAATTGATCTTGACGTACCCTCACGATACGATGGCAATATAAAGACATGACTATTTGTAATTGTAGGTCTAACATCTTTAAGTTTACCTAAATATTCAATCACTCCTGTGCTCACCCATTCATCTAATTCTTTTTTCTGTATTGCAGTTGGATTTGTATCTAAACCACCACCTAATTGAAAAATAACTTTAGTCCCATATTTTTTCTTTAACTCTGTGGCTGCAGCGACATACTCACGTATACCTTTATCACCAATAATACGACCTAACATTAAAAACTTAATAGGTTGCTCAGGAGCATATTCTTCTAAAATAGTTAAATCATAATTATAATGACTTAAATCTACTCCAGACCCATTCACAATATTAATCTTTTTATTATTTACTAAATTCATTTTTTCAAATAGTTCAGCATCATCTGAATTTTGAAAAATAACCTTATTGGAACAGAATAATGCCATTTTATATAAATTAAACACAACTTTCTGTAAACTTGTTAATTTATGATTAGGATTTTCTAAACTAATAAAAGCATAACCTAACCCTGTAATAAGGGAGTAAATATTTTTCACGCCGGCTATTTTTGCAGCTATAGAACCATAAATTACAGGTTTAATTGTGTAGGATAGAACTGTATTAGGCTTCACCTTATTTATAATAAAGAACAATTGTGCAAGAGTTTGGATATCATAAAAAGGATTAATACCTGTACGTTGCATAGATAGCTTATGTACGTGAAACCCTAATTCATTTAATTTTTCCTTTTGTTCATAAAATGATTCCGTAAACGGAATAATAACATGCACTTCATGATCCAGACGGCCAATAATCTCTAAAAGTTTTGATCTAAAATTCAAAACTGAAGTAGGAGAGCTGGCAATAATTAAAAACGTCTTCATTATTTAGTAGATCCAAAAAACCCATAAAAACAAACTATACAAAGAGTAACCGACCAATCCAATCAACCTAAATTCTTTTGGTAAGGAAAATAAAGAAATCAAAAGAAAGGGGAAAGTAGCCGAAATAAAACGACTTGAATATATTGGGAAAAAAATATTAGAAAAAATTAAAGATAATATAATTAAAGAAAAACAAATTTCAAAGTTTAATTTAATTTTATTAAGTAGAATTAGAATACCTAAAGTCAAGTATGTAATTATCCAGAATGAAATAGAAATAAATGGTGAAGACATATCACTAAATTCTGCCCTCCTATCCTCAAAAAAACCTAAAATAATAGTTCTTAATGGTCCCATTACAAAACCAGAAAAAAAACCTATAATCGACAAAATTAAAAATTTCATATTATTATTACTAAAATAATTATTAACTAAAAAGGAAAGAAAAGCAAAAAGTAAAAAAATCAAGCTGCTTGTATGTATAAAAGGTGTGAAGAGCAATAAAATAAATGCTAAAATCTTCTTATTTTTCAGAAATAATAAATAACTAAAACCTAAAATAGAGCTTGCAAAAGCTAACCTTAATTGTGACTGATTAAAATCAATAAAATTTGGACTAATAAGTAAAAAAATTGCACCAATTCCTAAATTTTTATATAAAATTTTTGAAAATGAAATAGCACTTAAAAAACTAATTATAAAAAATATAAAAAATGCAGAAAATCCCAGATTATTAGATAAAAAGTTAAGCAGAAAGTGCCAAAGCCATTCGTAAGAAATATAAGAAATAGCGGAATTATATTCAAACCATTCAATTTTATTAGTATAATAAGTTATATAGTTGTAATTATTTAATCTATCAGTATATTCATATGCTCTAAATTTCTCCCACGGAAAAAAAGAAATAAAAAGACTAAATAATAAAATCCAAATAAAATGTACATACTTATATTTAATCATTTCTCAACCATATAATTTATGAAAATTTTCAATACAAACTGCCATACTATAATGAGAAACTATTCTATAATTCTGATGCTTTTTTATTAACTCAACATCTTCCAAATTTAAATTTAAAATGTATTTAATTTTTTCAGCCAAACTCAATGATGTATTTTCACTTACAATAAAATCTTCTTGCAATAAATATTTGACATCACCCACATTTGTTGATAAACAGAGTGTATTACTTAATATTGCCTCGGCAAGAACATTAGGAAAACCCTCAGTTTTTGAATGCAAACAAAATAAGTTCATTGCTTTGAAACAAGCGGGAATATCTGACCGTTGACCTAATAACCTAAAATTGTCTGCTAAGTGATTTTCATTCAACCAAGACATAAGTTCAATATTTTCTGGAGTGTTATCTCTACCCACCAACATAAAAACTAAATTTGGATATAGACTTACTAAATGCTTAGCAGTTTCTATGAATATTTTTTGGTTTTTAACAATATTAAAGCGCCCTATTGAACCTATTACAACAGCATCTCGTGGGATATTAAATTCTTGACGAATTCTATTCCGATCTTCTTCTGTCGCGACTAATTTGTTCAGCTCAAATCCATTGGGGATTACATGCATTTTACTAGCATCATAACCTACCCTAATATGAGTTTCTTTTGATACATGTGCCGCACATACTATATCTGTTGGAACAGAATAGGATAATTTCGCACAAATTTTACGTAAACCTACAGTTAATCTAGAAGCACCTTGCGTTACATCAGTTGTACGAATACCCCAAATAATTTTTTTAATACCTAAACTTTTAGCAGCCAACCCTCCTAAAAAATCTGCATGATACATCCAAGTTTGGACGATATCAGGTTTTATCTCGTTCAGTAATTTTTTTAAAGAAAAATATATAGAAAAGAGAGATAATACAGAAGACATATTGAGCGTATATACACGAATACCTGCTTCCTTTAAATCCTGACCTATTACACCCAAATCTGTAAGGGAAATTACCTCATGATGAAAATTACCTTTTTGCTGACTGTGCAAAACTAACCGCTTCAGCATTAATTCAGCACCGCCAACATTTAGGCCAATAATGACATGAACAATTTTTTTCATTTAGCAAGTTTCTCAATCACATGCTTAAGAGTTAGCTCTTGAACCCAAAATTTTCCTGGTTTAAATTCAAATTCATTCTCAGATAAGCGAATATATTTACCTGATACGCCCTCTATAGACAGTTGTTCACATGTATCAATCCCAATAAAAATAGATGACTCAATAATTAAAAACTTTTTAAGTTTTTCACTATAAACAAAATCTGTAGCTAAGAAGGATGAACCAAACTTTTCTTTAACTTGATATGCTAACTCAAGTGCCTCATTTGGGATTTCTTTCTTTTCATAATTGCCGGCACCCGAAGCACGAAAGTCACCCTTATTAGGATAGCGATAATAGCCAAAAAGCTCATTTCCTACACACATTACACGTAAGTCATAAGTCGCATCTTCTATAAACTCTTGAAAATAAACATAATCCTTTTGACTAGAATATTTAAAATATGTTTCTTTACCTTTATAAGAAAAAACTTGATCTACCACCTTCTTTGCCTGATCATAATTATCTAATTTATCAACGCCAAAAGAAGCGGAGCCAGTCGAAATTTTAGAAATTAAAGGATATTTTGCACTCTTTAAAAAATCTATTACTTCCGATTTAGAATGACTAACAAATGTTGGAATTGCTGGTAATTTATGCAACTTATATAAATAGTGCGATCTGATTTTATTTTCATAAGACCAGATTTCTCTATAGCTAGGAAGGCAATTTTTCCCCATTTCCTCGAGTATACGAATTTTACCTTCAGCGATATCTTGAGTGGATGGATTTGAATCTGTATGCCAAATAATCAGATCGTATTCTTCGGCTTTTTCCATCCAGTCAGATCTATATGGATCAAAATATGAGTAATTTATGTTATTATTTTTCAGAAAACGCTCATACTTAGGATAATAAGCCCTTTCTTTCACTAAACCTTCATCAGCATAATTATCGGAATCTTTTACTAACCCTACATTTAAATTAACTGGTCGTTCTAAAATAACTTTTTCAGCAGACTCTAAATATTGTTTTAATTGTTCGGCATTCATTAGATCATTAATAGATTGAGTGCGGTGCTTTAAGTAAATTTTCTTTAACCAAGGAGTAGATAAGACCAACTCACGAAAATACATTTTTGACATACTTTATCGTCCTTGGAATTGATTAATACGCTGATCAACAATTATCCCATTCTGAACTGCTATTGCATCTTTAAGAACTATATCTGGAGTATCATCAATTAACTGATTTAAATATGGTGCTATATTTTCACTTAGACTTTCAGATATCGTTTTAAAAAATAGAGTTGGAGTATGATCAACTGCATAATGAACAATATTATCCACCACATATATTGGATTAGTTAATGTAGTTGGAATTGAGGTTTCAACCCCCCCATTACGATCACAAGAAATATCAATAATTAGTGAGCCTTTTTTCATTTTACTTAAATCATCTTTGTAGATAATATGATCTTTTCGACTTGTATCCCATAAGATAGCATTAACAAATACATCGTACTTACCTATTTCATCTCGTAATAATTGTTCAGTACGACGATCATATACAGTTATATCAGCACCCATCATGGTTAAAATTTTTAAGGCTCCCCGCGCAATATTTCCCCGGCCTAATAATGCTACTTTTGTGTTGTAGGGGAATAAGCCATGTAAAGTATAAGCATGAACAATAGCTGCTTCACCTGCTATTTCATTGTTTCTCCAAAAAACATGTCTACCTTTTTCAAACATATCTTCCCAAGCTATAGCAGTTAAATTTTTACTAATTAACTTTTCAGTAATATCTTTATTCTGCACCGCATGAACCCATCCAAAAATAGTCTGGCCATAGAGTTGGTTCAAATAAGTCGCATCACCGATTTTAGGATCACATATAATATCTTGCTTTAATACTAATTGCCGGTTAACTATATTTACTCCACAAGATAAGTACTCTTCATCACTGTAACCTAAAACCTCACCATAACCTTTTTCTATATATATTTTTTCTGGTTTTTTTATTCGTTCAATATGCGAAGGAATTAAAGCTCTACGTTTTTCATTTAATTTATCACTAATAGGAAATCCTAATGTTTTCATAGCTACCTCTCAGTCAAAGAATATTACTCAATATTATCTATTATTTCTTAAAACTATTATTAATAGTTTCCAAATAGCTATTTTCATTTCAAACTTTTGAATCCAGTTGCATTTTTAATGATTCTATATAAAGATCTCGATGAGCTTCACACCTAATCATATTTAATTGCCTCAATATTTTAGGCTTACTCAATAAATTTGGTAATACCCCTTTCCTATATGCACCACTTAAAAGGTAACCAGGATACGGCTGTAAAGCAGATAAATAACTTCTTAAACGTTTGCTAGTAAATCGAGAAAATTCAGTATTTAATTTATCATCATCCTGAATCACCTTATTTAATAAATCCAAATCGTCAAAGAAATTTAATTTTTCCTGTTCTTTCAACAAAGTTAGAGTTACAGATTCACTAGATTGACTATAAGGATGAATATCAATCTTATTAATTACTGTATCAATCTCAATAAAGTAACCACAATTCCAAGGCTTATTATAAACTGAGGGCCAGTCAAAAATAAAATTCCCCAAACCATAGTATATATTTTTATTTTTATAAACTTCATAACCACTATGACAGTGAGCATGATGACAAACTACTAAATCCGCGCCAACATCAATAAAGTATCTAAATATCTTTTTCATTCTTGGACTAGGATATTTATAACCTTCATGTCCACCATGATATATTACAATTACATAATCACTATTATCTTTTGCACTTTTAATATCATAATAATTGTTCACCAAATCTAATGGATTCGCTCCCGGAGAACAATCATGAGTTGTTGAAAACTCATTTTCTGTAATATTAATAATAGCAATTTTCTGATTCAAATCTGAAATAAATAGCGGTTCCCTTGCTTGCTCAAGACTTTCACCAGCACCTACATATTTTATAGAAGCATCTTGACATCCTTTTATACTACTAACTAATCCTTCATTACCATAATCCATAATATGATTATTACTTAAAGTAACTATATTTACATTTAAGTAATTAAGAAAATTAAAGGCTTTACTAGTTGTTTTTATTGAAGGACCGACTTTATCTATATTTGAATTTGTAGATTCAATAACAGGGCATTCTAAATTAACAACGTTGTAGTCCATTTTAAAAAACAAATCCACAACTTCTTTAGAAATGATTTCTTCAAATTTATTTTCTTCAAGAAGATTTTGAACTCTATTATATGGACAAAAATCACCAGTTATTATTAATTTCATAGTCAAGCTCCCATTTTTTTAGCAAAAAACATGGTTAAAAATCCTCTTATTGCCCATACCAATGTAATACTATAAGCAGCACCGACATACCCCCAGAAATATATAAAAATAGCAGTGACTAATGCTCCAACTAACGAGCAAAATATAATTATTTTCATTAATATGCTTTCTTTATTTTTTAGCACCAGAAAATTAGTGCCATATATATTCATCAAACTAATAAAAATTGGAGAAATTGACATGATTTTAATAACCTCTGATGCTTGCTCATACCCTTCACCAAACATAATAGAAACAATTATATCGGAAAATAAGAAAAGAATACTAGATGACACTAAAGCTAAAGCTAAATTCAATTTAATATAAAAATTATGAAAATTAATTTTCCTAGATAAAAGTGGGAAAAAAGCTCGAGATAACACTGAACTTAATGTTTGAGAAATTCCATTTATCTTATAACCAGCATCAAATATACCAGTTGCGAACTTACCATGAAATTGACTTAACCATATAAATGATATATTTGTATATAAATTTGGTATAAACAAACTTATAAACATATTAAAACCTGATTTTAGGTAGGTTATTAACTCTACAATAGGTATTACAACAAATTTTAAATTCAATTTACTTACAATTAAATAAAGAGAGATCATACCTGTTATCAATATGGATATCGCATTAATAACTGGAACTAGATAAAAATCCTCTGATTTTTTTATTAATAAAAAAATAGCGATAGTATATAAAACTTTTGAAATCAAAGATAAAAATGCTAATAGATGCATTTTTTCCAATGCCTGAAAAAGCCATTCCTGATAAAACACTGTTGAAAAAACTGAAAAAAAACTTAAATATAAAATTAGTGCATTTTTTTGGAAAAGTGGTACAAAAAAAACCAGTAATGAAAAAATTAAAAATGATATCAAGAATAAAATAATCTTTGAGTAGAAAACAGTTGATAAAATTTTTGAAAAAGCTATTTTATCTTCTTTAACTCGCGCCCCATCTCTAACAGCTGTATAATTAAACCCATAATCGACAACTGTAAGAAAAAAGACAATAATAGCTGAAGAGAAAGCCAATATACCAAAGTTTTCTACTCCAACTACTCGTGCAATATAAGGTAACGTAATAAAGGGTAGAATTAAGTTAATTAATTGCAATAAAGATAAAGAAATTAAGTTTTTAAAAACAACTAGAATATCTTTCTCTTTAAAAACTTTTCTTAAATTCATTGAGATAAATTCTCTACATACCAACTCATTGCAAATGCAATGCCTTTTGATATTTTATATTCAGCTTTATATCCTAAATTATTTTCAATTTTAGCTACACTGGCCTGTGAATGTCGAATATCCCCTGCTCGGAAGTCCCGATATACAGGCTCTTTCGTATAAGTCACACCATTTTCATTTAATGCAGCTTTAATGGCATTAAATAAATCATTTAGAGTCGTACGATCCCCTACTGCGACATTATAGACCTGATTTTTGGCTTCATCATTTTGTGTAGTTGCTGCCAGAATATTCGCTTGAACCGTATTCTCAATAAAACAGAAATCTCGGCTAGTTTCACCATCACCATTAATGAACACATCATCCCCAGCAATCATGGCTGCTGTCCATTTTGGAATGACTGCCGCATAGGCACCATTCGGGTCTTGACGCTTGCCAAAGACATTAAAGTAGCGTAAACCAATCGCTTTAAAACCGTACGTCCGAGCAAAGACTTCGGCATACAGCTCATTTACATATTTGGTGACTGCATATGGTGAAAGTGGCTTGCCGATATTGTCTTCAACTTTAGGCAGTGCCGGATGGTCACCATAAGTTGAACTGCTGGCGGCATAGGTAAAGCTTTTGACTTCTGCATCTCGTGCAGCGGTCAGCATATTTAAAAAGCCGGTAATATTGGCTGCATTGGTGGTAATCGGGTCGGCAATCGAACGGGGTACAGAACCTAAAGCTGCTTCATGCAAGACATAGTCCACTCCTGCGCATGCTTTCTGGCAATCTGCAAAATTACGGATATCGCCTTCATAAAACTTGAAGTTTGCCCACTGTTCAGGTTTGACCAGACTTTGCACTTCATCCAGATTATACTGATGACCTGTGGCAAAATTATCCAGACCCACCACATTTTGGTTCAGCTTTAACAGGGTTTCCAGTAAATTTGAGCCAATAAAGCCTGCTACACCGGTAATTAACCAGGTTTTTGGTGCTTGTTGTAATTGCTCGCATACAGTTTGATATTGGCTCATGTTTAAGGTCCCTATAATTACAGACGAAGGTCAGATTCAGATTGATCCAGTACATATTTCAGATCATATAAAATATGTGCTGGCTTACCCAGGGCACGTAATGCTTCAGCACCCATGGCTTTAAACTGATCATGTGCAACGGCTAGAATCACAGCATCATACTGACCCTGTTCCAGATTTTTGACCGGATTAATCCCGTATTCATGTTGAGCTTCGCTTGCATCCACCCATGGGTCATACACATCGGCAGCAATATTGTATTCTGTCAGTTCATTGACAATATCAATGATTTTGGTATTACGAATATCCGGACAGTTTTCTTTAAAACTTAAGCCTAAAACCAGAACCTTGGCACCTTCGACCTGAATTTTTTTCTTGATCATGGCCTTGACCAGCTGGGTCACCACATAAGCCCCCATACCATCATTTAAACGGCGGCCTGCCAGAATAATTTCAGGATGGTAACCGATGGACTGTGCTTTATGGGTCAAATAGTACGGATCGACACCAATACAATGCCCCCCCACCAAGCCTGGACGGAATGGTAGAAAATTCCATTTGGTACCGGCAGCCTGCAATACTGCTTCAGTATCAATACCCATTTTATTAAAGATCACGGCTAGTTCATTAATTAGGGCAATATTGACATCACGCTGGGTATTTTCAATGACTTTTGCCGCTTCAGCCACTTTAATGCTAGTTGCTTTATGCGTACCTGCTTCAATCACCAGGTTATACACCTGATCCACAAATTCAGCGACTTCAGGCGTAGAACCTGAGGTAATTTTCAGAATATTGGTGACACGGTGCAGCTTATCACCCGGGTTAATTCGCTCCGGACTATAACCGGCAAAAAAGTCCTGATTAAACTTCAGGCCTGATACCTGTTCCAGAACTGGAATACAGGTTTCTTCAGTCGCACCTGGATATACAGTAGATTCATAAACCACCACATCGCCTTTTTTAAGTACCTGGCCAATACTGGTCGAGGCTTTAACAAGCGGGGTTAAATCTGGCTGCTTAAATTCATCAATTGGGGTAGGTACAGTCACAATAAAAAAGTTGCAGCTTTTTAAATCTTCTAAATTTGCTGAATAGCTCAGCTGATTTGCCTGTTTGAGTTCTTCTGGAGAAACTTCTAAGGTATGGTCTTGGCCACTTTTAAGTTCATCAATTCTTTTCTGATAGATATCAAAACCAATTACAGGTACTTTTTTCCCAAATTCAACCGCAAGTGGTAAGCCTACATAGCCTAACCCAATGACCGCAATTTTTAAATCTGCAATAGATAGCATTTCAACGCCTTATTTATGTACTGTACTTATGAAGATTAAATCTTTCGGCAGGCATACTAGCAGAAAACCATGAAATTTCTATTATGATTTGTGCTCAAATCCTATTAAAAAATAGCGTAGTGTATATTTTTTGTAAAAATTAATTATTTTATTTGTAACTATTAAAATTATTTACACTTTAACTCTATTCAGTTTTTATTATCAATCCATAAAGATAGTTACAAATTGCTATGTATATAGTCAATAACTTGGGTAGAATAGCTTCAATTTTAAAATTTAAAAATAATCTTTAGGAAAACGTGTGCGACACTTTCAACTAGCTGCTTTATTGGCATGTGGCATTGCTACTACAGGGTGTGCAGTCACCTCTGGTTTACAAACATATGACTTACCTAGCGAAGGCGTTTTTCAAACCGACCTTGGTACGACCGTAAATGTCATAAAACTCACTCAAGATTCTATGATGGCTGTTCAGCCTGCTGTACAGAATATTCAACAACAATATGCCCATCTGTTTAATACACAGCATCGTAACTACAATCTGAGTCCAGGCGACATTCTATCAATTTACTTATGGGCTTATCCTGAACTCACCTCTCCTAGCAATAGTATTAGTAATGATCAAGCTGCTCAGGCCAGTGGCTTCCAAATCGACTCAGAAGGTTATATTCAGTTTCCCATTATTGGCCGTTATAAGGCCGCTGGGAAATCACTGACACAAGTCAATCGTGAATTGCGCAGCCAATTATCACGTTACCTGAAAAACCCAGATGTGATTGCGCGAGTATTGTCTTATCAAGGCCAGCGTTACTCAGTACAAGGTAATGTGATGAAGGGCGGTCAATTTTACTTAAGTGACCAACCTGTGAGTGTTTATACTGCTTTAGGTATGGCAGGTGGTGTGAATGCACAACAAGGTGATAATGCCTCTATTACATTAGTACGCCAGGGACGTTCATATAGTTTAAATACCGTAGAGCTAGAAAAAGCAGGGCTTTCACTGCATCACTTGTTGATCCAGCCAAATGACACGCTATATGTCAACAACCGTGAAAATCAAAAAATTTATGTGATGGGTGAGTCGGGTAAAAACCAATCTTTAGCATTGCGTGATCAAGGCATGAGCTTAAGTGATGTTTTAGGTGAAAGTCTCGGTCTTAATCCACTTTCTGCCAGTCGCAGTAAGGTTTATGTGGTGCGTAGTCAGCCCAATACTACTCACACTGAAGTCTACCAGATGGATTTGACCAGCATTGCTGATTTTGGTCTGGCCAATCAGTTTAAGATGCGCAGCAATGATATTGTCTATGTTGATGCCTCTGGCTTGGCGCGCTGGCAGCGTGTCGTCAACCAGATTATCCCATTCTCGAATGCTTTGTATAATTTAGACCGTTTGGGGAATTAATGAAAATCAATCATATTTTAGTGGTTTGTATTGGCAATATTTGTCGTAGCCCCATGGCAGAATACTTTTTAAAACAGCAATATCCGCATTTACAGATTGAGTCTGCGGGTATTGCGGGCGTGGTTGGACATGCAGCCGATGAAAAAGCCAGTCTATGCATGCAACGCTTTGAGATTGATATGAGTGCGCATATTGCAAAAAAACTCAATGCTGAGCTGATTAAAAAAGCTGACCTAGTTCTTGTGATGAGTCAGAATCAGCAAAAACATATCGAACAGACCTGGCCATTTGCTAAAGGTAAAACCTTTAGACTGGGGCATTGGCAAAGTAAAAATATTGCCGATCCTTATCAGCATGATCAAACATTTTTTGATGACACCTGTCAATTAATTCAAGACTGTATTGCTGACTGGAAAAAATATATTTAATTTTTTTAATATTTTCACTTTTTGATATTTAAATTATGAGCCAAACCGCCAACACCGAAGACACCATTGACTTAAAGGAATTGTTTTTTTCCTTGATTGCGCAATGGAAACTGATTGCCCTGTGCATTATTTTAAGTTTGATCTGTGCCTTATTGTATTTAAGAACCACACCGGATACCTATTCAGTAGATGCCATGGTACAAGTCGAAGACAGTAAAGGGACTTCAGCTGCATTATTGGGCGATTTATCCGGTATGATCGAGCAAAAATCCCCTGCTCAAGCCGAAATTGAAATTTTAAAATCGCGTTTGGTGCTCGGTGAGGTCATTAACCATTTAAATTTAAATATTCGTGTATCTGGGACAGAAGACAGTTTCTGGAATCGGTTAATGGCTAAACATGAATACGACACCACGTATTCCGAAAAATCAGTATTGTTTAAAGACAATCGAAATAGTTTCGATATTCGCCAGTTTGATATCCCGCAATATTTCCAGGATAAAAATTTAATTTTAAGTTTTGCAGAAGGCAAATATAGTCTGACTGATGAAGAAACTGAACAGGTGGTTTTTACTGCACCCTTGAACCAGCTAAGTCAATCCTCATCTGAGTTTGGCCTGTGGAAAGTTGCAGTTTATAGTCAAGATCATTTTGATGCCACGTATAATATTCAAAAACAGAGCTTACCTGCTGCCATGCAGTCTTTGACCAGTAACTACTCAGTGGCTGAAAAAGGCAAGATGAGCGGTGTCTTAGGGCTTAACTATCAAGGCGAAGATACGCAGCACATTACTCAAGTCCTGAATGCCATTCTAGCTGCTTATAGCCAACAGAATATTGAACGTCGATCTGCAGAAATTGCGCAGACACTTGAATTCCTAGAAAATCAATTACCGGAACTAAAACAACAACTTGATGTTGCAGAGCGTGAATTCAACCGCTTCCGCCAACAAGCAAATACAGTGGATGTTACTAAAGAATCGGAATTATATTTAACCCAAAGCATTACTTTAGAGACACAAAAAATCCAGCTGGAGCAGCAGGTTGCAGAAGCTTCATCCAAATATATGGATGAACATCCGATGATGCAGCAAATGAATGCACAACTCGCTGCAATCAATAAAAAAATTGCAGAGCTAGATGGAACATTAAAACGTTTACCTGAACTACAGCGCCAGTACTTACAATTGTTCCGTGAAGTTGAAGTCAAACAACAGCTATATACAGGTCTATTGAATTCATACCAGCAACTTCGTATTGCCAAAGCCGGTGAAATTGGCAATGTACGTATTGTCGATACTGCAGTTGAACCCATTCAACCGATTAAACCGAAGAAATTACAAATCCTGATTTTGTCGATTTTTCTGGGAGGATTCCTCGGTACATTATTAGCACTGTTACGTAATATGATGCGTTCAGGCATTAAGGATGCTGCTCAGATTGAAAATGAGCTGGATCTGCCAGTGTATGCCACCGTACCGCGTTCTTTAACTCAAGCGAGTCGTAATAATCTGCTAAATAAGAGAAAAAATATTCCTATTCTTGCAGTGAAAGACAGCGGTGATATTGCAATTGAAAGCCTGCGTAGTATGCGCACCGCAATTCACTTTGCCTTAATGAATGCCAGCAATAATGTGATTGCATTGTCAGGCCCTGCCCCTGAGATTGGGAAATCTTTTATTACTGTTAACCTTGCAACCATTTTGGCGCAAGGTGGAAAACGGGTACTCGTCATTGATGGTGATATGCGTCGTGGTTATTTGCATAAATATTTCAATGCAGAGCTAAGCCCTGGCTTAGCAGAACTGTTAAATCTTCAAAATAGCTATGAAGATATTGTCCAAAATTCTACTGTAGAAAACCTGTTCTTTGTTACTCGCGGCAAGAGTCCAGTCAATCCGTCTGAACTGTTAAGTACCGATAAATTCAAGGCTTTCCTGGATCAGGCATCTGCTCATTTTGATCATATTTTAATTGATACTCCGCCAGTACTTGCTGTGACTGATGGTATTATTATTGCGCAATATGCAGGGGTCAATTTATTGATTGCCCGTCATGGAAAAACGCAAATTAAAGAACTTGAAATTACGGTGAATCGTTTTGAACAGGCCAATGTAAAAGTCAATGGTGTGATTCTCAATGATGTACAAAAAGGTGCAGCGGGTAGCTATGGTTATAATTATGCCTATGCCTATACTGCACATAAAGATAATGACTAATCTATTCTAAACTCGACTTTCACACTCTGTCTGAGCAGGGTGTGAAATTATCCTTCCTTACATTTATTGCAAATGATTGTTGTTGAAAAAATCAACTAAAAAACCTATCGTGGTTATAGTTTAAAAGTCCTGAGAATATACAAGAATGTTATCCAAAACACTGCTCGCTACCTTGGCATTAAGTTCTTCCCTCGCCTTTGCACAAGGCATCGTTTTAAATGACCAAAACTTACGTACCGATTTAAACTGGCTCAATCAGCAGGGTGTTATTCAAATAAGCACGTCGACTTGGCCCATCAGTGGTGATGAAATCCAACGTGCTCTTGCCCAAGCTAAAATTAGCAATAATACTCAGCAAAAAGTCATTGATACTGTATTGTCACATTTGAATGCCAATAACCAGTTGTTTAAAGCATCCTTATTTGCAGAAACTGATCAAAAGAATATTCCTCAAGCCTTTGGCGATCAGCAAAAAGCACAATATCAAGCAGGCATCGAGTTAAATGTGGGTAACGAGAACTGGGATGCCAGAATTCGTGTGAATGCAGAAAAAGATCTACAGATTGACAATGATCAAGATTTGAATCTTGAAGGCTCATATATCGCTGGAAAATTATGGAATCAATGGTTGATTGCTGGACAGATCCCGACCTACTGGGGTCCTGCACATGATGGCAGTTTAATTCGTGGTGATGCCAGCCGCCCTGTCTATGGCGTGACGATGCAGCGTGCCGAACAGAATGCTTTTGCAAACAAATGGTTGGCTTGGATTGGACCTTGGCAATATCAAGCTTTTGCAGGGCAGTTGCAGGATTATGATGCTGTGCCTGATGCCAAACTGATTGGCTTACGTGTCACTGCACAACCCTTGCCTTATTTAGAACTGGGTGCATCGCGTGCTATACAATGGGGTGGTGAAGGTCGACCTGAAAGCCTGAGCTCACTTTGGGATGCTTTTGTTGGCAATAAAGACAATGGTGGTACAGGTGAACCTGATCCATCAAATCAAATTGCCGGTTTTGATGCACGCTTAAATCTACATCCCCTCGTGCAAGTCCCGATGGGTATCTATGCGCAATATGTCGGTGAAGATGAAGCAGGCGGCTTGCCGGCCAAAAAAATGTATTTGGCTGGAATCGATTATTCATCAAGTTATAACAATATACCTTTCCAACTGTATACCGAATGGGCAGATACCCGTACCAATGGTAAAGCACAAGGCATTTCCTATAATCACACCAACTACACCGATGGTTTTTACCAGCATGGTTATCCCTTGGCGCATGCCATAGGTGGTGATGGTCAAATGCTGTCTGTAGGTGGCGATATTCGTTTGGATCATCTCAATCGTGTTAATACACGCATCCTATTTGCGAAATTTGATCAAGCAGCTAATCGACGTGATAGAGGCATTACTAATTTAGCTTTTCCAGCGCAGGATGAATTAAAAGCGCTAGATCTAACCTGGACACATTATCTACGCCCAGATATTCCACTTAAACTGAATGGGTGGGTCGGTGACTCTGATGTACACGGTAACGATGGCGGTGTATCAATTGGTATCGAATTCCCCTTAGAAAAGGGCTTATTTTCCTATTAAGACCTATTCAACACTCAAGTTCGGGTGATAGCGACAACTTTTCCATACCTTCCAAAATACTGATGAAACTGAAAATAAAAAAACCAGCACTTGCTGGTTTTTTTATTAAGTATCCGGTAATGTATCGAGCTACCCTACACCGACTGAACCAGTCTTTAAAAAAGTAATCGACCCCAGCCCGCTGATAAATCAGCTACTGATGAGAGAGGGATCAATAATCACCATACTTATCAACTCATATATGGCTCAGTAGCTTAGGACTGACTATACCTTTTATTAATCACTTGCGTCAGCATCAATTTTCTAACCTGAATGTCACATTGGTCTCAACCCACTTGTCATACACTTAGTATTTTTTGTAGAACTGTCAATCTAACATTCAGTTTTTCAATAGTATTTCATTCGATACCTGTAGCTGGAAGGCATAGGTGCATTATGCTAATACTCGCTTATGCTCAAAATTAATAGTTTAGATATAATCTTGTAGTACTCCGCATTTGGCTTTCGTGAAAGTCTTATTTACCCATGCTTGGTGTTATTTCACCTCTTTTGTAAATAAGCTAGTGTCATGAATACTTTTTTTTGAAAACCGCGCAGCACCGACTTCTTGATCAGGAGCATTAATTCCCTCTTGGCTTAGCATTACCTTAGCAGTTTTGAACATAATTTTAAAATCAAACCAAATATTATACTGTTCAACATATTGCACATCTAATTCAAATTTTTCTTCCCAAGATAAATTGTTGCGTCCACTCACCTGAGCAAGCCCTGTCATACCAGGTTTTACCTCATGGCTTCGCATTTGTTCATCTGTATAATGTTCTAGAAATTCTTTCATTTGAGGGCGAGGCCCAACAATACTCATATCCCCTTTTAAAACATTAATCAGTTGAGGCATTTCGTCTAAGCTAGTTGAACGGGCAGAGTAAAACTTGAAGTGCGACATAAACCACCTAATTAATTTAAAGGGTTT
>ERZ1023241.61-NODE-61-length-50065-cov-27.933173_pt1 | contig 50065 bp, 42 predicted proteins | sample MGYA00380455_ERZ1023241 | MGnify/ENA primary metagenome ERZ1023241 (study PRJEB33173, sample SAMEA4830304) | metagenome | study: EMG produced TPA metagenomics assembly of the PRJEB25223 data set...
TGAAAATTATATCGCTGAAAAAGCCTTTACAGATAGGTTTGTGCAACAAAGCCATGTGGAAATGGAAATATGGTATTAATGGAATTAAAAAAGAAATAAAAAATCCTTTAGATAGTTTGTTATATGAATCAATTGAAAATCATCAAAAATTTAAAGATAAATCATCTGATACGAAGCTCATTATGCTCACTATGAATGATAGAAAAGTATACATAGGAATTGTTGTGGGATTTGGTAAAGATAATGATTTATTTTCTATCGATAATGAAACTTTTTTCTTTTTGCCAATTAAGAGTGGTTATAGAAATAAATATGATTTAAGAGTATGTGTTACTACTAACTATAGCTCGGCAATTAACAAGGCTAATGAGCTTGATGAAATACAAATTATTTTGAATAAAAAAGCTATTGTTAGTGCCTGTAGATTTGATGAAACTAGATTTAAAAGCTTTGATAAATCTCCACAGTTTTTTCAAGTTAATTAATGTTTAAATAAAAAAACCCCGCATTAAGCGGGGTTTTCTTTTTATCTAAGTATTTAAGAATTAAACACGTTCGATAATCGTTGCGATACCTTGACCCAGACCGATACACATCGTTGCAAGACCGATTTGAGTATCTTGCTGTTCCATGATGTTCAGTAGGGAAGTGGTAATACGCGCACCAGAACAGCCCAATGGGTGACCCAATGCAATCGCACCACCGCTCAAGTTCACAATGTCCTGTTTCTCGTATAGACCTAAGCCTTTAAGAACAGACAGACCTTGTGCAGCAAACGCTTCGTTTAACTCAACAGTTTGCATGTCTTCGATGGTCAGACCAGCACGTTTCAATGCTTTTTGTGTTGCTGGAACAGGGCCATAACCCATGATTGCAGCATCACAACCTGCAACCGCCATAGAACGGATCACAGCACGTGGTTTCAAACCAAGCGCTTGAGCACGTTCAGCAGACATTAACAGCATTGCAGATGCACCGTCAGACAATGCTGAAGATGTTGCAGCAGTTACTGTACCGCCTTTAGGATCGAATACTGGACGCAAAGCACGGAAAGTTTCGATGTTAGCATCCGGACGGATGACTTCATCGATATCGCACAAAACTTTATAACCGTCAGCATTATGACCTTCAATGCCTACGATCTCGTTCTGGAACAGACCATTTTCAGTCGCAGCCCAGGCACGGCGGTGTGATTCAACACCAAACGCATCCTGTTCTTCACGAGTAATGCCGTTCATGCGACCCAGCATTTCAGCCGTCAGGCCCATCATGTTTGATGCTTTTGCATAGTGCTTAGATGCAGCAGGGTTCAGGTCGATGCCATGCATCATGCCTACGTGGCCCATATGCTCTACACCACCAATGATGAAGATATCACCCTGGTTCGTTGCAATTTGCGCAGCCGCAGTATGAATCGCCTGCATAGACGAACCACAAAGACGGTTCACTGTTTGACCTGCAACAGTCTTCGGCAGGTCTGCCAGTAATGCGATATTACGGGCAATGTTCATCCCTTGTTCCAGAGTCTGGTTCACACAGCCCCAGATCACATCTTCAACTTCATTCGGGTCGAATTCGTTACGAACCATCAACGCACGGATAAGTTCAGCTGACATGCTGTCGGCACGTACATTGCGGAACATACCGTTTTTCGATTTGCCCATGGCAGTACGTACGCCATCAACAATCACAACGTCACGTGGATTTAAAGTAGCCATTCACGTCACTCCTTAACCGTAGAATTTTTTGTTATTAGCAGCCATGTCGCGCAATGATTGCGGCGCTTCATAAGCCTTACCTAAGTGCGCGTATTTGTCGCAAAGTGCAACATACTCAGCTACACCAGTCTGGTCGATATAACGGCATGGACCGCCACGGAATGGAGGGAAGCCTACACCCATGATCATCGCCATATCTGCTTCAGCCGGAGTTGCAACAATGTTGTCTTCCAGGCAACGAACAGTTTCGTTACAGAAAGCCAGCATCATACGGTCAATGATCTCTTGAGGATCAAATTCACGTTTTTCAGCAGTTGCAACAGATGCCACAAGCTCGTATGCAGTTGGATCAACCACTTTGGCTTTTTTGCCTTTACGGTCAAGTTCGTATTTGTAGAAACCAACATCATTCTTTTGACCCAGACGGTTGTTTTCGTACATCACTTGGATTGAACCTTTGAAATCAGGTTTCATACGATCCGGGAAGCCTTCAGCCATGACTTCTGCACCGTGAACGCCAGTATCGATACCGACCACGTCCATCAGGTAAGCAGGGCCCATAGGCCAGCCGAATTTTTCCATCACTTTGTCGATTTGCTGGAAGTCAGCACCATCTTTCAGTAACAGGTCAAATGCACCGAAGTAAGGGAACAGTACGCGGTTTACCAGGAAGCCCGGGCAGTCATTAACTACGATTGGTGTTTTACCCATTTTCTGAGCAAGAACAACAGTCGTTGCAATCGCTTCAGCAGAAGTCTTCTCACCACGAATCACTTCCACCAATGGCATCATGTGTACCGGGTTAAAGAAGTGCATACCCACGAAGTTCTCTGGACGTTCCAGATTTTCAGCCAGACGCGTGATTGAAATCGTAGAGGTGTTTGACGCAATGATCGTGTTTTCACGTACTTTAGATTCAGTTTCTTTCAGTACGATGCCTTTCACTTTCGGGTTTTCGGTTACCGCTTCGATCACGATATCCACTTCTTTAAACTCGTCATAGCTTAAAGTAGGACGGATGCGAGCAAGGGTTTCACCCATTTGCGCCGGTTTCATCTTCTTGCGTTCAACCTGCTTGGTCAGCAGTTTATTTGCTTCAGACATACCCAGTGCAAGTTGCTGGTTACCGATGTCTTTCATGATGATCGGAGTGCCTTTGCTTGCCGCCTGGTAAGCAATACCACCACCCATGATCCCTGCGCCTAGAACGGCAGCCTGGTTCACTGGATGTGCACCTTGTTCATATTTCTTAGAAGTTTTCTTCACAACCTGGTCGTTCAGGAACAGACCGATTAACGCACCCGCTTGTGGAGTTACCGCAGCTTTCGCAAAGCCTTGAGCTTCAACTTTAAGCGCTTCATCACGGTGTAAGCTTGCACCTGCCTGAAGAGAATCAAGCAATAGTTTTGGCGCTGGGTATTGAGCAGGGTTTGCTTTTGCAAGAACCGCACCTTTCGCCGTATTGAACGCCATCATTTGCTCAAGCATGTTCAGCTTGATTGGATCCAGTTTTTCCTGGCGTTTTGCCTGCCAGTCTAAACGGCCGTGAATCGCCTGTTTCACCAGGTCAATCGCAGCATCTTTCAGTTTGTCTGCAGCAACCACCGCATCAACAGCACCATCTTTCAGTGCAGCAGCCGGTTTTTTCGGAGTAGCCATAGCCATCCATTCAACTGCATTGTCGATACCGATCAGACGGCTTAAACGAACCGTACCACCGAAACCAGGGAAGATACCAAGTTTGATTTCAGGCAGGCCGACTTGTGCCTGTTCTGACATCACACGGTAGTCACAGACTAAGCACATCTCGAAACCGCCACCCAGTGCCATACCGTTAATCGCGGCAACTTTAGGAATGTCCAGGTCTTCGAAGCTGTTAAAAATTTCATGAACTGGTAGTGCCCAGTCAACAATTGCCTGTTCGCCTTGAGCAAAGTTATCGCCGAATTCAGTAATGTCAGCACCTACAATAAATGTAGACTTGCCTGAAGTCACGATTAAACCCTGAATGTCAGCAGCGGAAACTGCGTCAATCGCAGCCTTGAAATCTTCAATCGTTGCACGGTTGAATTTGTTAACCGACTCACCTTGTAAGTCAAAGCGGAATTCTGCAATTCCGTCCTCAAGCATTTGGACGGTAATGGCATTGCCAGCGTGGATCATGCCCTGATCTCCTTTATTTTGGAGGACTTCTAAGTTGATGTTGTGAAGCAAGCGCGCATTTCCCGCGCACTTTTTTACTTCGCTAATCTTACGATAACTATATCCAAAAAGAACAACACAAGTTGTATCAAGCCGTGACGCAAGGGTCATCAATTTTCATCGCTCAATCAAGGTGTTGTCATATCCGGAATACAGTGAACCGTTATCGCAGTGTAATGAAGTTATTGTTTCAATTTCACTTTTTTATTGCTGTCGCGCTGTTTTTATAACGCAAATTGACCAGATAGGGAATGTTTGCTGTGTGGTGTTTTGGTCAAAATAGTCAATTGAGATTCAAGTCAGCCGCTATGGATGTAAGAAAATGTATGCAACGCTGTGTTCTACAAGCGGGTAGGGAGAGCAAAAGCAGCTTTGTTATAATGCGACCCAGATGTGACTTTTTTATTTTTCCCTGTTCTTTTTTAGGGCTAGGATTTTTTGGGTATTGATATGCTTAAGTGGATTATTTTGGCCATCTTTGTCATCTCAGCGTTATATATTCAGCGACGTGGCACAGTTCGGCATTCTTTTTATCGCCAGTTTTTTGACCATTCGACCCTGTTTGCACCGATCAATTTTCTGATGTACGCCTTTTCACGCGTACCGAATCAGCCTTATATCGATACGCAGCATTTTAAAGACCTAAAAGTGCTGGATGAAAACTGGGAAATGATTCGTGACGAAGCACATGCACTCTATCAGAAAGGCGGGATCAAGGCTTCGAGCAAATATGATGACCTGGGGTTTAACTCATTTTTTAAGACTGGCTGGAAACGCTTCTATTTAAAATGGTATGACTCGGCGCATCCCTCTGCAGCAGAACTCTGCCCAAAAACTACCGCCTTGCTCAAAACTTTGCCTACCATTAAAGCGGCCATGTTTACCGAGCTGGCACCCGATAGCCGTTTGGTCCGTCATCGTGACCCGTATGCCGGTTCCTTGCGTTATCACTTGGGCTTAATGACCCCGAATGATGACCGCTGCTTTATCGATGTTGATGGTCAGCGATATTCGTGGCGTGACGGCGAGAGCGTGGTATTTGATGAAACCTATATCCACTATGCCGAAAACAAGACTGACCAGAACCGGATCATTTTCTTTGCTGATGTCGAGCGACCTTTAAAAACCCGCTGGATGGAACGCTTCAATCACTGGTTTGGTAAAAAAGTAATGACGGCAGCCAGTTCACCGAATGAAGTCGGAGATCAGACCGGTGGCTTAAACAAGGCCTTTGGTTATGTCTATCAACTCCGGGTTAAGGCTAAGGCTTTAAAAGCACAAAACCGCCAGCTGTACTATTTCCTGAAATGGTTCCTGATGCTGGGTATTTTCTTCCTGATCTTTGTTCGCCCTTATTTGTTTGCCTAAGCCACAACATAAAAATAAAACGCCCACATGGGCGTTTTTTATTGTTTGCAGAGATTCACCACATCATTCTGATTTTGTGTAAGATAAAACAAATTAAGGGGAAGATGATGCGTGTATTTCGTTCCAAAAAAGACTGGTGGTTGCTGGCATTTTTAATCTGTATGAGTGGTTTGTTATTGCAATTACTACTGACCATGCAGGCCAAAGGGACGATGGCTCAATATCCGGTGCATACCGCAGTCTATATACTCACAATCCTCTTGGTCTGGTGGCCGGTTTGGAGCACCCGTTATATCGTGCAGGAAGGGCAATTGACCATTAAAAGCCTATGGCTGACCTGGCAAATTCCGCTCAGTTCAATTCAGAACATCCAGCCTACAGATCATTCAGAAATTGCACCTGCTTTGTCTTTTAAGCGTTTAAAAGTCAACTATATACTGGCAGATCAGCAAAAATATGTCCTGATTTCACCTAAAGACCCGGATGCATTGATTCAGGCGATTCAAGCGCATCAAACAGTTTAATTGGAATCGGATGATTGAGGCTGAACTAGCAATTGTCCATTAATGCAGTCCAGATGGAGTTGTAGCTGTTCCGGATGGTTTAAAAAATAAATCGCTAAGATCGGTTCCAGTTCAGTCCTTATTTTCCGGCCCAGATGACGGGCGCCATAACGGATGTCATGGCCTTGATAAAAATGAGCCTTGGCTGCATCAGTGAGGTGAATCTGTCGTTTCTGGTGTTGCAGGCGTTTATTCAGTTTTTCCAGTTCAATTTCCACCAGTCGTGGTAGGGCATCATTTTGGACAGCCTGATAGTGCAAGGTACGGTCAATCCGGTTTAAAAATTCAGGATCGAACTTGCGCTGCATGACTTTTTCAATGATCTGCTGGGTCGGTACTTTTTTCAGACATAGTTGCTGCATTTTCTGCGGCAGATAACTGAGTTTTTCCAGATATTGCTGTGAGGCCTGTGCGCCGATATTACTGGTCATAAAAATCATGCAGTTACGAAAATCGATAGTTTTGGTACCAGCAGTCAAAGTCAGTCGGCCGGTATCCAGTACATTCATCAGGCCACGAATGACTTCAGTGCTGGCTTTTTCCAGTTCATCGAACAGCATGATGCCGGGACGGGTATGGCTTCCGGCAATAGCGGTTTCATCAAACAGGCTATGACCTTCTTTAGAGCCAACATAACCCGGAGGCGCACCAGTCAGTGCAGCTGCATAATGTTCCTGCGCCAAAGTATTCATATCAATCCGGCAAAATGCATCAGGGCGGCCATAAATCGCTTCGGCAATCAGGCGTACCGTCTCAGTCTTGCCAACACCGGTCGGGCCAAGCATTAAGGTAACCGAAAGCGGACGTTCTGGACTGGAAAAGTCAGCCTTGACCACATGCAGCATTTTTTCAATTTCATTTAAGGCGGCATCCTGACCGATGATCCGTTCCCGTAGCAACTGCATTACAGACTGAGGTTCAAAATGAAAACGCGGTTTCCCAATCAAACGGTCACGCTCAGACTGACTATGGCTAGAGGTGGCAGGTTGCACAACATGAATACCGGATTGGGAACTTGTCATCTTGGATCATCTCGAGATTGAACCTGTCGAGCATAGCAAAGTTAGTTCAGGCGACTTATAGCTTTTAGCAATCAGACCATATTGGGTTGCCTATAAATACGGCGGTCTGAGCATAACCTGTTTCACTTTGGATGACAGTTCGGATGAATTTTGTGTCATCGCTTGAAAATGACACATTAAACATCACATATATCTGCATATTGCAGGTGAAAAATAGGTTTTAGGTGAACGAGAACGCACGCCCTCATATTGAAAAAATCTTGGCCAATATGACTACCTTACCCGGGGTCTACCGGATGTATGGCAAAGATGGCGAACTCTTATATGTGGGAAAAGCCAAAAACCTGAAAAATCGGGTCTCCAGTTATTTTGTCAAAACCCTTGATCATCCCAAGACTCAGGCTTTGGTGGCACGGATTTATGACATTCAGACATTGGTGGTGCGTTCAGAAACTGAAGCTTTATTGCTAGAGCAAAACCTGATTAAACTTCATCGTCCGCCATATAACATCATGCTGCGTGATGACAAATCCTATGTCTATATTTTTGTCTCTGCAGACAAGCCTTATCCGCGGATTGCCAGCGGTCGTGGCAAGGGCAAACATCAGGTCGGCAAGTTCTTTGGACCTTATCCGAGTGCTTACAATGCCCGCGATACTTTGGTTATTCTGCAAAAATTATTCAATGTACGTTCCTGTGAGAATGGTTTCTTTGCCAATCGTACTCGACCTTGTTTGCAATATCAGATCAAGCGCTGTTCCGGCCCTTGTGTTGGTTTAATTTCGCCTGAGGATTATCAGGAAGATGTTAATAACTCGATTCGCTTCCTGCAAGGCGATACCAAAGAGCTGAACCAGGAACTGATTGCCAAGATGGAAGCAGCCGCAGAAAATCTGGAATTTGAAAAGGCGGTATTTTATCGTGACCGGATGGCATTACTGCGTGATGTACAGGCCCAGCAAGCGATTTATAAAGTTAAAGGTGAGGCAGATATTCTGGCGATTGCCTACCAGGCAGGGGTGACTTGTGTGCAGATCATGCATGTACGTAATGGCAAAATGCTTGGCGGTAAAGGCTATTTTCCGGATATGCTGAGTGACGATCTGGGACAAATGCTCTCGGATTTTATTGCCAACTTCTACTTCCAGGTTGCTGATGAAATTCCGTCTGAACTGATCGTAAATATTGAAATGCCAGATCGGAAGGAACTTGAAGCCGCACTTTCTCAACATTTTGATAAGAAGATTCAGATCAAGTCGAAAGTCCGGGAAACCCGTGCTGAATGGCTGGAACTGGCGCAAATGAATGTACAACATGCTATTCAGGGCAAACTGGCCAACCATTTTGAGTTGAATGAACGTTTCCATCAGTTAGAGGAAGTCGTGGGACGGCCGGTAGATCGGATTGAGTGTTTCGATATCTCGCATACCATGGGTGAAGATACGGTTGCCTCCTGTGTAGTCTTTGACAGTGGAGGTGCGCGCAAACGTGATTATCGCCAGTTTTCTATCAATGATATTCAGGCGGGTGATGACTATGCCGCGATGCGTCAGGCCTTAACCCGTCGTTATAAAAAAGCCATGTTGCCAGATTTGCTGCTGATTGACGGTGGTAAAGGGCAATTGCATATGGCGATGGAAGTCATGCAGGAACTTGGACTAGATGCCTTTATGGTTGGTGTGTCTAAAGGCGAAGGGCGTAAGCCGGGTCTGGAAACCCTGCATTTTACCGATGGCAGCAAGATTCAGCTTCCAGAAGATCATAAGGCCCTGCATCTGATCCAGCAGGTACGTGATGAAGCCCACCGTTTTGCTATTACCCGCCATCGGGCCAAACGCGATAAAAAACGGGGTTCATCGGTACTGGAGGTGATTCCGGGGCTGGGGCCGAAGCGCCGTCGTGATTTATTGACCCATTTTGGCGGGATTCAGGGCGTACTCAAAGCTTCTGAAAAAGACCTGCAACTGGTGCCAGGTCTGGGTTCGGTCATGGCCCGGATGATTTATAAAATTCTGCATGAGTAATCGTTTTACATCAATTACAAGTGCAAAAATGCACATTGACCTTCGAGTCAAAGGTCATTTCTATTCATAGATTTTTCCAGCAATATATCGGTTCATCAGACAAAGTTGAAGGATCGATATGTCGTTGCAAGCACTATACGCGCAAATTGCGCAGCAAGAATGGATTGAAATGCCGACAGGCTGGGGGCAAGGAAGAACCATCTACGGTGGACTTGCGGCTGCAGTCATGATGCAAAAAGCCGTGGTGACGATCAATGATCCTGCTAAACGTCTGCTGAGTACCAGTGTGACTTTTGTTGGTCCGGTACAGGAAGGTAAAGCACGCCTGACTGCGGAAATTCTGCGTGAAGGCAAATCGGTCACTACCATCGAAGTGCGTCTATGGCAGGATGAGGCTGTTCAGAGCATTCTGATTGCCAGTTTCGGTGTAGCGCGCGATTCTAGCATTCAGGTACATCAGGAAATGCAGGCCCCGGATTATGCTCCTCCTGAAACCCTGTTCCGGATTCCTGCACAGTTCAAGCTACCAGAGTGTTTTGATCATTTTGAACTCAGATGGGCGGATTTGAATCTGCCTTGCAGTTCAAGCGTACGTCCTGATTTTGAAGGCTGGTGCCGCTTCCATCCAGATCAACATTCTGACCGTGAATTTCAGTTAGCTGACCTGATGGCCATTTTTGATATCTGGCCACCTGGGGTATTACCGATGTTTCAGACACTGGCCCCGGCGAGCAGCTTGACCTGGACTGTAACCTATGTGCATCCAGTGCAGCATCAGCTACATGATTGGTTTAAATATAAAGTGATTACAGACCATGCGGCTGACGGTTATTCAACAGAACATGCCTATCTGTGGGATGCAGAAAATCGGCTAATTGCGATGGCCAGACAGACAGTGACGGTGTTTGCCTAGTGACACTTCAAGTCAATTCGTATAAAGTGAAGCGTATTAATGATGGATTAAACCTCGAAAAAAGTGTGCATTTTCATCGTACATGAGGGGAACAATTGGCGGTGTCTATGACTACAGGTCGTATCCTGAATATTCCAAATATCTTGACCTTGGCTCGTATTATCCTGATTCCGGTTTTTTTATTGGTCGCATATTGGCCACCGGCAATGGGATTTAATGAAACCAGTCCTGATGTGACGCGGCATATTATCTTAACGACAATTTTTGTAGTGGCTGCAGTCACTGACTGGTTTGATGGTTATCTGGCGCGTACTCTGAATCAGACCTCTGCTTTTGGCCGTTTTTTAGATCCGGTGGCAGACAAGCTGATGGTCGCTGCTGCGCTTATTGTATTGGTGCAATGGCAACCTTCGATCTCAATGGCTTTTGCAGCGATTGTGATTATTTCACGGGAAATTACAGTTTCAGCTTTACGTGAATGGATGGCTGAACTCGGTGCGCGTACCAGTGTGGCGGTGTCTACAGTGGGTAAATATAAAACTGCGTTTCAGATGATCGCAATTACGGTTTTCCTGCTGAACTGGCCACCGCTGGAAATGCTGGCTTATGCTTTGCTATATACAGCTGTGGTGCTGACCTTATGGTCGATGTTTATTTACCTAAAAGCAGCCTGGCCATATCTGAAACAGCCTTAATCAATAAAAGCTCCTTGAAGGAGCTTTTTTTATAGCTAAAAATAGAGAATATAAAAATAACAGGCAAAAAAATACCCAGCCTTTGGGGGAAGAACTGGGATGAAATCGGGGGTATTTCTCAGTTATTATTATAGTTATTCAAAGATATCTCATCTTCTTGCTGGTCATTATAGGGAGCACCTTCCACAAAATCATGTGGTTTCTTGTAGCTGAATGTTGTGTTTTGTGAGAGCAATGTATACAGAATTTACAATTGATTATTTTGATACAAATCTGATTGCTTTTCAGTAAGATAATGGCTGCTTAAATTTAAAAAACACGGTAGGAAAATGACAGGTTTTGAGCCTGTTTTTTAGGTCAATAATTTTCGATTTCATGAAAGTTAAAATAGTTTTTAGAGTGCTTTTAAGAGAAATAGAGTATCTATAGAAAAAGAATATCCGAGGAGTCTCTTGTCAGGTATTTAACTCATGATCTGATGAAGAAGTAATTTTCAAATTAAAAAGGGAATTCTTTTTATAGGTTACTTTTTTATAGCATTCGAAGTGATACCTTTCGCTTAATTTACGTAAGAGAAAAGCTTGAGCTTAGATAAAAAAATTTCCATGTAAGGAGTTTTTTTATTCTATGAACTTATAGCTGCTTGTCTTGTGTAAAAAACAAAAAGAGTAGGGCTTTAAACTAAAAGGGGAATCTTTCATAGATTTCCTTTTTGACAAGTAAAATTATGCGCTTCGCTTGTCTTGCAGAAAAATAAGGCAGTGTCTTAGCTTTTTCACTTGAAGCATAGCTTCTTATCTTGCACAAGGGCAGAGCAGTGCTCTTTCCCATAAAAAGAGCCTCAAAAGAGACTCTTTTTAAATGCTTGCCTACGCGGACTTCGTCCTTGTCTTGCGTAAAAAAGAAAAGCAGTGCTTTCTTTTTTTACTCAGGCTTTAGACCTTCAGCTTTTTCCAATGATTCATCATTGTTAAAGAACTTCTCGCGTTGCTCTTCAAGGAACTTTTTCGCATCCGGTTCAAACACGTTTAAACGCTTTTCATTGATCAGCGTGGTCTGGTGTTTCAGCCATTCTTGCCAAGCCTGTTTAGATATCGTATCAAACAGTTCCTGACCCTTTGCACCCGGGAATGGTGCAAAGTCTAAACCTTCCATTTCTTGTTGATACTTACGGCAAAAAACTTGTCGAGACATATCAATACTCCAATTTAAAGCGAAAGCAATTAAGCGTAAAGTTTCTCTAGGCGAGCATGCGCACGTTCGATCGCAGCTTCAACCTGTGCAGGTGCAGTACCACCGATGTGATTACGTGCATTCACAGATGCTTCTAAGGTCAGGGCTTTTTCGAATACATCTGCCTGAATCAGATCAGAGAACTGTTGCAGTTGCTCAAGTGTCAGTTCAGACAGGTCTTTACCTTCCTGTACACCCAGAGCTACCGCTTTACCCACAATTTCGTGTGCATCACGGAATGCTACGCCATTTTTTACCAGATAATCTGCCAGGTCAGTGGCCGTTGAGAAGCCACGAAGTGCTGCTTCACGCATAATTTCGATGTTTGGTACAAGCGCAGGAATCATATCCGCAAATGCCATTAATGAACCACGAACCGTATCGATCGCATCAAATAATGGTTCTTTGTCTTCCTGGTTATCTTTGTTGTAAGCAAGCGGTTGACCTTTCATTAGGGTCAACAAGCTCATCAGATCACCATATACACGGCCAGTTTTACCACGGATCAGTTCAGGTACATCCGGGTTTTTCTTCTGCGGCATAATAGATGAACCAGTACAGAAACGGTCTGGAATATTTACGAACTTGAACTGAGCCGATGTCCATAGGATCATTTCTTCAGACATACGTGACAGGTGCATCATAATTAAAGATGCCGCAGCATTGAATTCAATACCGAAATCACGGTCAGAAACAGCATCAAGTGAGTTTTCAGCAACAGCTTCAAAACCTAGAAGCTCAGCGGTATAAGCACGGTCAATCGGGTAAGTCGTACCTGCCAGAGCAGCAGAACCGAGTGGCATACGGTTAACACGTTTACGGCAATCAATCAGACGCTCAGAGTCACGTACCAGCATTTCAAACCAAGCCATTAAGTGATGACCAAAAGTCACTGGCTGTGCAGTTTGCAGATGGGTAAAACCTGGCATGATGGTATTGGTATTTTTCGCTGCCAGACCCAGGATGCCTTTTTGCAATTTTTTCAGTAATTCCAGGATGGCATCAATTTCATCACGGACATACAGACGGATATCTGTGGCAACCTGGTCATTACGGCTACGGCCCGTATGCAATTTTTTACCGGTGATGCCGATACGCTGAGTCAGGCGCGACTCAATGTTCATATGCACATCTTCAAGGTCAATGCGCCATTCGAAGTTACCTGCTTCAATATCTGCTTTAATGGCAGTCAGACCTTCGATAATGTCATCACGTTCCTGTTCGGTCAGTACGCCAACTTTTGCCAGCATGGTTGCATGTGCAATCGAGCCTGCAATGTCTTGTTTATAAAAACGTTGGTCAAATTGAACAGATGCTGTAAATTCAGCAACAAAAGCATCAGTCGCTTCAGAGAAACGACCGCCCCACATACCCGAAGTCTGGGCTTGTGATGGATTTGAGGAATTAGAAGATGTGGTCATGTCGGCTCAATCAGATTAAAAGCAGTAGAACGAAAAAGAGTATAACAAATTCAAAGCCCGTTGCCGAAGTCCAAGTCGATCAATCTTTTACATCTCCGACCGGATCAGTGCAAAGCTCTTATTTTTTTAGCCAGATCGGCAAGCTGCACTATTTGCTGGAAATGTTTATTGGCGGCAATGTGCTGGCCATGGTCTTAGCCTTGGCAAAAGCACAGTCCTGGCAGGCACTCAATCTGGCAGATCTGCTTCAATATATGCTGTATATCAACTGGATACTGTTATGTTTTGCAGCGCTAGTCGAGCTTTTTCATCAGCACTTTCAACGTATGGGGATTAAGCTGGCATTAATCTGCGGATTTTTGCTATTACAGGCGATTGTTTTGGTAACTACGACCAGTCTGAATGTGCTGACTTATTTTGGCAGCAATTTGAATTTTCAGGAACTGAGTCTGGCAGTCGCACTGGATCAGGTCGGCCTACATCTGAGTTTTGGTATCCTGTTAGGCATGTTCTGTTTTCGCTATCTGTATTTGCGTGAACAATGGGCACAGCAGCAGCACAGTGAATTAAATGCACGGATTCAGGCCATGCAAGCCAGGATTCATCCGCATTTTCTGTTTAATAGTCTCAATAGCGTGATTAGCCTGATCAGTATTGACCCGGACAAAGCCGAACAAATGTTGCTGAATTTGTCCCGTTTATTTCGGGCCAGTTTTCAGGAATTGAAACTGGTCAAGTTGCAGGAAGAAATTGAACTCTGCCAGCGCTATTTGGAGATTGAACAGATTCGTCTGGGAGAGCGTTTACAGGTCGAATGGAAATTAGAAAACAAAGACTTATACTCACAAGTCCAAATTCCATTATTGACTTTACAACCCCTAGTGGAAAATAGTATTTTCCATGGAGTTGAAAAAATTTTGACAAAGAGTACCATAAGCATATTGATTGAAATCTTGCAAAATCAAATTAATATCATCATAACAAACCCCTATACGCAGGATAATAAAACATTAAAAAAGGGACATGGTATTGCAATTGAAAATGTCAGACAGCGTCTGGAAGCTTATTACGGACCTACGATGACGTTTCAAACTTTCGCCGGTGGAGGGGTGTTTACCATGGTTGTGCAATATCGCTATAAATAAAAAGAAATCAAGGAAATCACAGTTAACTTATAATCAAATGAATAATGTTGACTGGATTAAGGAGGAGAAATGGACGTCCTGATTTGTGACGATGAGCCTTTGGCTGTCGAGCGACTATCACGTTTAGTCTCTCAACTGGGGCATGATGTGGTTGCAACAGCTACGCATGGTCGTCAAGCAATTGATCTGGCTCACCAGCATGAACCTGATGTCATCTTATTAGATATTCAAATGCCTGAAATGGATGGTTTGACCTGTGCGCAGCATTTGCGTCAGCTCGACCCGATGCCGGCTATTGTCTTTTGTACGGCCTATGACCAACACGCGCTGGATGCATTCAAGTCTAATGCAGACGGCTACCTGCTTAAACCGGTGATGCAACAGGAATTGGCACAGGTTTTAGAGCATCTAATTAAACTTACCCAAGCTCAAATGAGCCAACTAAAACAAAAAGAAAATATGGAAGAAATCAATATCAGCCGCCATCAAATTGCGGCAAAGACCTATCGCGGGGTCGAATTGGTGCCAGTTGAAAATATCTATTATTTTCTGGCGGATCAAAAATATGTGACCGTACGCCATAAAAACGGCAGTGTCCTGATTGATGAAACCCTGAAGGAGTTGGAACAGGAGTTTGGACATCAGTTCATCAGGATTCACCGTAATGCACTGGTTTCGGTTCACTATCTGGAAGGCTTGGAAGTGGTGAGTTCCGGCCAGTATCAGGTGCGTTGTCGTGAACTGGAAGAGCGTCTGGCGGTCAGTCGGCGTCATTTGCCATTCTTGCGGGAACGGATTCAGAAACTCTAAACGGATCAATGAGTTCGTCTGGACCAGTATTGAAACTTGTATAAATTCGCTTGCATTTTCAAGTGAGCAGGTTAAGTTTAGACTATTGTTCTCATTGACTGTTTATTGAAATTTATGAAGACCCTAAAAATTGCTACTCGACAAAGTCCACTTGCGCTCTGGCAGGCGGAACATATCCGTGCACGCTTACAGGACCTGCATGCTGGACTTCAGGTCGAGTTAGTCACTTTTGTTACACAGGGCGATAAAATTCTTGATACGCCATTGGCTAAAATTGGCGGTAAAGGCTTATTTGTAAAAGAATTAGAAGCAGCTTTACTAGATGGTCGTGCCGATCTGGCAGTCCATTCAATGAAAGATGTCCCAATGGCTTTGCCTGAAGGCTTATCTTTGGCAGTCATCTGTGAACGTGAAGATCCACTGGATGCTTTTGTCTCAAATACTTATGCCAGTTTCGACGAATTGCCTCAAGGTGCCAAAGTTGGAACTTCGAGCTTACGCCGTAAAACCCAGATTTTAAAACAGCGTCCGGACCTTGAGATTATCGATTTACGCGGTAATGTGGGTACACGCTTATCCAAGCTGGATGCAGGTCAGTACGATGCAATCATCCTAGCCAGTGCCGGTTTAAAACGCTTGGGTCTTGCAGATCGTATTCGTCATAGTATTGCGCCTGAAGTAAGTTTACCCGCAGTAGGACAGGGTGCATTGGGCTTGGAATGCCGCAGTGGAGATCAAGCGGTATTAGGTTTAATCCAGCCGCTATTACATGCAGAAACTGATGTTTGTGTCCGTGCCGAACGTGCCTTTAATGCCTATCTGGAAGGTGGCTGTCAGGTGCCAATCGCAGGCTATGCCACTTTAAATGAAGGTGTCATTTCGATTGAAGGCCGGGTCGGTAGCGTAGATGGCGCAACTTTGCTACGTGCACAGCAGAGCGGAAACATGGCAGATGCAGAACAATTGGGCGTGCAGCTGGCTAAAGATCTGCTAGATCAGGGCGCAGGCGAGTTACTGAAAGCCCTTTATTCAAAATAATGTTGTTCATTAATACCCGTCCGAGTGATCGTGCTGCAAATTTAACGCAAGCCCTACAGACAGCGCAGATTCCGGTGATAGAGTTGCCCTTACTAGAACTGGTACAGCAGCCTTATACGGATGAGCTGGCCAGTTTATTTAGACAACTACCCCAAGCAAAACTGATTGTCGTAGTGAGTCCGACCGCTGCCCAGATGGGCATGCAATATTTGCAGCAGGCAGGTCTATCATTGAATGATCTTGGAAGTGTCCAGTGGGTCGCTGTAGGTAAAGCTACCGAGCAGGCTTTAGCAAGCTACGGTATCCAGAGTTATGTGCCTGATGTGGAGACTTCGGAAGGGATGCTGCAATTGCCTGTGCTACAGCAGTTAGCTACCGGATCAACTGTCGCCTTTTGGCGAGGTGAAGGTGGGCGTCAGTTTATGATGCAGCATTTAAAGGATCAGCAAATTCATATATTGAATTTCATTTTATATGATCGTCAGTGTCCGCCAGTGACTTCCGAGATATTAGCTAAACATTTGACGAGCCTTGAAGCTAATCCCCGTTATGCAGTCTTGGTCAGCAGTGAAGCGAGCTGGCTTAACTGGCTAGCCTTGATGCAGCCGTATCCGCATCTCATCAATCGGGCATTGTATTTGGTTTTGGGGCCGCGTTTGGCTGCCATGCTTGGGGAATATCAACAGCAACATCAGGCTGGTTTTCAATTCGCTCAGTTAGAGGACTTAAGCGGATCGACGATTTTGCAGCAGCTACTGATGTACTAGGAAACGCATGAAAAAATTATTCATTGTTTTTTTCATCTTGAGCTTGGCGTGGATTGCCAAGCTGAGCTATGACCTGTTTGGCTTAAATTCAGCACAGACTGAATTGACCCAGAATTTTAAGCAGCTGCAACAGCAGAATGCCAATCTGAATGATCAGCTGGTGGCCTTAAAACGTCAGGTTGCTACGGGCCAAGCAGCAAACCCTGAAACACCGAACAAGGGGACAGTTCAGGATACTCCTAGGGCTGATTTGCAGGATGATCTGCCTTTGGTCGAGCAATATCTGGATCTGGTTGAGTTTGCCTTGCAGCAGCAACAATATGCAATGGCTATGGAAAAGTTGAATCAATTATCCAATCAGCTTGAACATCTAGAACTGGCACCTGCTCTTCTGGGTAGCCTGAATCAGGCGATTGACAAGGATCGGGAAGTCCTTAAGCAGTTCATCAACAATCGTTTAGTACAACAGAATAAATTAAAAGAATTACTGCAACAGATTGATGTTGAGATGGAAAAGGAAATCCAGGTGCAGCATCAGCACCGCGCTACAGCCCAAAGCTCATTTTGGCAGCGCTGGATTCAGATTGAATCAGTCGAGAAACCGAGTGCAGTCTTAATGCAGCGTAATCTGGTCTTAAAAGAAGCTCAGCTGCGTTTACTGATTGCAGAAAATAGTGCGCAACAAGGACAGCAGGTAGCTTTCCAGCAAGCCCTGAAAAGTGTGATCGAGGTATTGGCGCAACTTCCGGATGCGCAAAGCAAACAATGGATTCAGCGACTGGAACAAATCAAGGCAGCACCTCAGACGCCTACTCCTCAGCTCAATACGCGTACCCTGATCGGTTAATTGCTTATGAAACAGATTTTACTTGCTTATTTACTGGTTGGTTTGCTGGGCTTAGCGATCTTGAGTGTACTGAGCTATGGTTATGGTGCGGGCTATGTCTATCTGTATTGGCGCGAACTACAGATCCAGACCACTTTCTGGTTTCTGGTGGGCTTGCTTATCGTAATCAGCTTCATGATGCATATGCTGTGGTATGCGACCAAGCGTTATCTCAGCTTTAAACGGCGTAAACATGAAACGGTATTCAGCTTTGCCCGCCTGCATCCTTATGAGCAGTTAGCTGTGGTTTGGTTATTAAATGCTGCACAGGATCAACGGGATTTTATCCAGCAGTCTTTTAATCAGTCAGGATTGCTCAAGCATATTATTGATGCCCGATTATCCTGGGGACAGCAACAATATAGCGAAGCATTGAGTAGTTTAAATCAGTCTAATCCTATGGCATTTGAACTGGCAGAATTACAGCGGATTGAAATCTATTTATCGCAGCAGGATGGTCAGCAGGCATTAACGCATTTAGAATTTTTAAATCAACATGAGTTATCTCCCTGGTTAAGACGGGTGAAAACCGCTTATGAGCAGCGTTTAAATGCTTTATGGGGGCAATTTGCCTTACAGTTTCCCTGGTTATATTTACGTTCAACCAAATATGGGCATTTAGACCAAGAAGTAAAAAAAATATGGCTGCAGCAATTATTAATAGCTTATGATCAAGCTACTGAAGATGATTTGGAATATTTAAAACAACGTTATCTGGATTTAAAACAGGACATATTTAATCGTGACTATGAAGTCAAGCTATTATGGTTGAAACTATTATTTAGAATGCCGGAAATGAGCGTTGAGCATGAAAGCCTTGCTAAACATTTACTGGAACTCCAATTTAATCAGGATGTATTTTATTTATGGTTCCAGCAGCAGTTATTAAAGCAGTTTCCAGATTATGCAGATATTGAGCAGCAGATCTCAGTTTGGGATGCAAAATATACTGCACTGCCAATATTAAGTTTTGCCAAATGGCATATTCTACAGGCGACTGGCCGGGTAGAAGAAGCTCAGCAATTGCTGGATCTCTATCCAGATGACATCCGCATGAGCTATTTGAGAATTAAATCTGTATTGCAGGGAAGAGAGGACTTAATACAGCAGTTAAATGCCGTATTTGAATCGAATGTTAATTTTATTGAAATCAGAATTTGAGGAAATAATGTCAGAATTACAACAATATCCGGTGATTTATTCGCAAACTGTTGCATGGGGAGACATGGATGCGTTTGGGCATGTTAATAATGCCATGTATTACCGTTATATAGAAAGTGCCCGTTTGGCTTATTTGGGTAAATTAAATATTTTTGATGAAGATATTTTAACAGTAGTGGCTTCAAATCAATGCCGTTATTTAAAACCTGTGGTTTATCCAGATCAATTAAAAGTGGCGGCACGAATTGATGAAATTCGGAATAGTGCAGTCAGAATGCATTATTTATTATGGAGTGAACAGCAGCAAAGTATCGTGGCCACTTCAGAAGCAGTAATTGTATGTTTAAATAAAAATATGCAGAAAACTGAAATACCTGAACATATTCGAGAAAAAATAAAATCGCTAGAATTAACTGTACAACATGAAATTTAATATTAGAGTTTTTATCTCTAATTTAATGATTAATTTTGTAATGGCCCTTAAGTTTATTGTTATACATTTAAAATTTTATATTGAAAATTACACTTAATATAAATATGATGGGTTCGTTATTTATTAAAAGAAATAATGCTATTTATTGGAGAACATGATGCCAGACATTACAAATTTATCAGTTGAAGAGTTAAAACGTTTACAAGCAGAAGCTGAGTCTTTAATTGCTTTGAAAAAAGATCAGGAAATTGAAGATGCTTATCATCAGGTATTGGATATTGCCGACAAAGTAGGCTTAACGATTGAACAGCTTCTTGAATTTGGTGCTTCTAAACGTAAAAAAACTGCACGTAAGTCTGTAGAGCCACGTTATCGCAGTAAAAGCAATCCGGAAGACACCTGGACTGGTCGCGGTAAACAGCCACGCTGGTTAGTTGCTGAATTAGAGAAAGGCGCAAAACTGGAAGATTTCGTGATCTAATCCTTCTGCCGCATTATTCATCATCAGACTGTTATGCATACGGCCTGTGATTGATCAGCCAAGCATATCCTGCTTGGTTTTTTTATGCCTATGAATTGGCGTCAGAGAAAAAGTGTGCATAATGTGATTATAAAATGACAAAACTATAAATTTAGGGGTTTCGATTGGATAGGTTGGTCGTGGCGGGATGAGCAATAAGCCGAAAACATTAAAATGGTTGATATTTGCAATTCTAGCCTTTTTTGTCTTTGTGATTCTGCAAGTACCTGCAGCTTGGTTAATTTCAAAATTTTATAAAAATAATCAGGTCTTACATAATGTAAGCGGGAATATCTGGCAGGGAAGTGCGGACTGGAAAAAAGGTAATCTTCGGGGAAGTCTGAACTGGCAGGTTCGTCCTTTGGACCTGTTGTTGCTGAGATTAGGGGCGAATATTGATCTGCATAGCGGTAATACCCAGTTTTCGGGTGTGATGGGCTATGGTCTGAATAAAACTTTAATCGTCAAAAACCTTGAGGGACAGCTTGCACCTGAAACTTTAAAGAAGATTGCTGACTGGCAATGGCCTACCAACCCGATTCATTTTAAGGAACTCGATTTTAAATATAAAAAAGAGCAAGGCTTTAGCCATGTAGATGGCCAGATGCAGTGGAGCGGTGGTGAGCTGATTTATACATTTGCCCAGCGTCAGGAGCGTATGAATGTACCGGTTCTGAGTGGTCAGTTATCCGATGAGAATGGGCAGCTGCTGCTGGACGTACGCGACAATCGTGATCAACGTATGTTGAATATTAAACTGGATCCAAGCCTGATGCTGGATATTCAGCTGACACAGCGCTTTTTACTCAATGCTCCTTCTTATGCCGGTAAAGCTGGGCTGGATACTTATGTGATTAGTACCCGTCAGCCTTTAATGGGGGGCTTCAACTGATGGCAAGCCCACTCGATTATTTTAAAAATATTGATCTGAAACAGACAGAGCGTATTGCTCCAATTTTACTGTTTCTGCTGATTCTGTATTTATGCTGGAAATTGGCCGCCTTATTCTGGCTTCTGGTGGCTCCGCCACAAGCGATGCAGATTGATCAGGTAGAACTAGGGTCACAACAGGCTCAAGTGCCAAATATAAGTGCCTTTTCACTATTTCAGGAAAATACTTACGCAGCGAACACTGCTGAAACTGCCAATATTGTCTTGCAGGGGGTTGTGGTGGCGAGCCCAAGCTATAACTCTTCAGCAGTCTTGAAAATTAATGACCAGTCTGACCGTTATCGGGTCGGAGAAGTATTGGGGAATAGCGGTTTTACGCTGGCTGGAGTGTATTGGGACCGGGTGATTTTGCGTAAATCAAGCGGTGCGACCCAAGAAATCCTGTTTAAAGGGTTGGAAAATGGTTTAAATCAGCCAATCGTGCCGGATACCTCAGCATCTTCAAATCCGATGCCTCCGATGCGTACGGAAAGTGGTATGCCTGAGCAACCTTCACCGCAGAGTGAAATCAATCGGGCTATCCAGCAGATGCAGGAAAATAAAGACCAGTACTTACAGAATATGGGGGTAAGTGCAGCAGAGGGTGGTTATGAAGTGACTTCACGGACACCGGCTGCACTGCGTAATCGCTTGGGATTAAGACCGGGAGACCGGATTTTGTCTTTGAATGGTCAGACCCTGTCGCAGGGACAAACCGAAGCACAGTTACTGGAACAGGCTCGACGTGAAGGTCAGGTCAAACTTGAAATAAAACGTGGTGATCAGGTGATGACCATACAACAGGATTTGAAGTGATGTGTCATCACGCATAGGGTTAGGAAACACAAAAGTTTATGGCTTTATTTAATAATAATCGATCAGCATGGGCATTCTGTGTGGCCGCACCATTGGTTGCTATGGTCAGTACGGCAAGTTATGCGCAAACCTGGAAAATCAATCTCCGGGATGCAGACTTAACCGCCTTCATTAATGAAGTGGCGGATATTACCGGTAAAAATTTTGCGGTAGATCCTCGGGTTCGAGGTAATGTCACGGTCATTTCCAACAAGCCACTGAATAAAAACGAAGTTTATGACCTGTTTTTAGGGGTCTTGAATGTCAATGGTGTAGTGGCCATTCCTTCAGGAAATACCATCAAGCTGGTTCCAGACAGCAATGTCAAAAGCTCCGGGATTCCCTATGATGCACGTCATCGTGCTACCGGTGACCAGATTGTCACTCGCGTGATCTGGCTGGAAAATACCAATCCGAATGATCTGATTCCGGCCCTGCGTCCGTTAATGCCACAGTTTGCCCATTTGGCTGCCGTTCCGGGCACCAATGCATTGATTGTGTCGGACCGAGCCACTAATATCTATCAGCTGGAAACCATCATCCGTAATCTGGATGGCACGGGCCAGAATGATATTGAAGCCATTAGCCTGCAATCCAGTCAGGCCGAAGAAATGATCGAGCTGATTGATTCAATGGCAGCGACAGGTGCAGCTAAAGATCTGCGTGGTTCACGGGTACGGGTCATGGCAGATGTGCGTACCAACCGGATTTTGATTAAGGGTGATCCGGCAACACGCAAGCGCATTCGTCAGATTATTGAAACACTGGATGTGCCTGCAGCAGACCGTCTAGGTGGCTTAAAAGTCTTTCGTTTAAAATATGCCAGTGCCAAGAATCTTTCGGAAATTTTGCAGGGGTTAGTGACAGGGCAAGCAGTCAATACGGGTTTGGATAATTCCTCTTCTAGTTCGTCTTCATATAATTCGACTAATAACCTGAATAACAATAATACCACTAACTCAAACAGCTCAACCGCATCCAATATTCAGCTCAATACTGGCATGAAAACTGAGCAGGGTGGGATTAGCAGCTTTAATGCTAATGGCGTCAGCATCATTGCAGATGCCACGCAAAATTCATTGGTGGTCAAGGCTGACCCGCAACTGATGCGTGAAATCGAATCTGCCATTGGTCAGTTAGATGTACGCCGTCAACAGGTTCTGATTGAAGCAGCAATTATTGAAGTAGAAGGGACAGATGCAGATCAGCTGGGTGTGCAATGGGCTTTGGGTGATATCAGCAGCGGAATTGGTCTGATCAATTTTGATAATTTTGGCACCAGCCTGAAAAATATTGCAGCGGGTTATCTGACTGGCGGTAGTGTAGGTGCGGCAAGTACTGTAGGTGCAGGCAGTTCACTGGTAATCGGTGATTATCGTGAAGGTAGTGATGGTTCACGCCGTTTATACGGCGCGATGATTCAGGCATTAAAAGAAACTACCAAGTCTAATCTGTTGTCTACACCATCCATTGTGACCATGGACAATGAAGAGGCTTACATCGTTGTCGGTGAAAACGTACCCTTTGTGACCGGTTCAGTTTCTACGGGAGCCGCAGGTGTTGCTAATCCTTATACCACTATTGAGCGTAAAGATGTCGGTGTAACCTTAAAAGTCGTACCGCACATTGGTGAAGATGGTACGGTACGTCTGGAAGTTGAGCAGGAAGTCTCAGATGTAAAAGCCAATAAAGGCCAAGCGCAAGATCTGGTCACCAGCAAACGTGCGATTAAAACCTCGATTCTGGCAGAACATGGACAAACGATCGTATTAGGTGGCTTGATTTCGGACAATACCAGTTATGGACGTCAGGCAGTACCGGGTCTAGGGGCAATTCCAGGGGTGGGGCGTTTGTTCCGCTCAGAAGGTAAGTCTAATCAGAAACGTAACTTATTGATCTTTATCCATCCAACGATTGTGGGGGATAAAAATGAAGTACGTAAACTGGCTCAACAACGTTATGGTCAACTCTATAGCCTGCAATTGGCACTCGATTCAGACGGTAATTTTGCCAAGCTACCGGAAAGTGTTGAAGATGTGTATCAGCAGCGTATTCCAGTTTCTAAGACACCACTGACGAATTCGTCCTACCAGAATGTTCCGAGTGCGCCAGCATCAACGCGATCAGCCGTAGCAGTTGCTACACCGGTGGCAATTGAGCCAGGGATTCAGCGACAAGTGGTGCAGCCCGTCCAGCAGGTTGAAAAAAGTAGAAATACCGTTACAACAACCACACTTAGACCCAAAAGCTAGACCATTCGCATTTGCATACAGCATGTTATGATAATGTCAAAGAGAAATAGAGAAGTAGATTTCATGACTTGGAAAATACAGGCAATTACCGATGATTTGACCGGACAGGAAATAGCGATTGACCGTGACATGCTGGTGGGGCGTCACCAGGCGGCTGATATTGTGCTGCAGGCTGCGGAAATCTCGCGTAAGCATGCTGCTTTTCTGCTAAAAGACGATGCACTGTGGGTACAGGATCTAGGCTCATCTAATGGCACTTTTGTGAATGATTTACGTATTGAGCAGGAAACGCAGTTAAAGCAGGATGATGTGGTCCAGTTTGCCAGCTTGAAATTTCTGGTTCTTGAACCTGTAGCGCCTGTTGAAGTGGCGCCAGAAGTTGAAGAAACAGCAGAGCAAGTGGTTGAAGAAATCGAAACGGTTGAGAAAACCCCTGCCCAGCAGATGAATGATCAGGGTATTCCAGAATTGAGAGAGCGTGATGCTTCAGTCAACTTGACTCGTGATGGTATGCCGACCAATGTCGGTATTCCAAAACCTGCACCAATTGCTGAGGGTGTAGACCTGAGCTCGGTTAAGCCAGAACCCGCACCAATTCCGGTGGAACAGCCTGTTTCTCGTGTAGAGCAGGAAAAAGAAGCACAGAAAAATGCATCTATTGGACTGATTTCACTAATCGTTCTGATTATTTTGGCGATTATCGCCTGGGTGTTGTTTAAATAAGTCCATGATTGGTTACAATCGAGGCATGCATCACGCATGCCTTTTTTATAGCTGCAAATAAAGAAAATGAGGGTCAGGATGTCAATTGCACAACTGGAACAACGTAAGCTGATTTTATTCGATCTGGATGGCACCTTGGTGGATTCAGCCCATGATTTGTATCGGGCCATGAATATGAGCCTGAATGTCTTGCAGCTACCCCTGGTCACTGAGGAGCAGGTACGGGTCTGGATTGGTAAAGGAACGTCCAAGTTCTGTGAAAGCGTACTCCAGCATCTGGTGGGTGAGGTATTACCTGCCCAACATCAGGAATTACTTACGACATTCCTGGAAATTTATAATGCTGATCCTTGTGTGGATACTAAGCCATTTAACGGAATTATCGAGTTTCTGGAATGGGGTAAGGCTAACGACAAAAAACTGATCTGTGTGACCAATAAACCAGAAGAACCGGCACGCAGTATTCTGGATATCCTCGAAATGGCGAAATACTTTGATGACACCATTGGTGGTGATCGCTTTGCCGAGCGTAAGCCAGATCCGTGTCAGTTGTTGCATTGTGTGGAACGTTATAGTGTGACCAAAGATCAGGTGCTGATGATTGGTGATTCGGTCAATGACATTGAAGCTGCGCGCCGTGCGGGTATAGATTGTATTGTAGTCAGCTATGGCTATAATCATGGTGAAAATATAGCAGACTGTGATCCTCAAGAAATTGTTGATGATCTACGTGAGTTGCTTGCTTAAATAGGGTACGAAGGAAATAAGATGAATAGTTGTAAGGTTTTTCGATGGCGTCGCTCAGTCCAATTCCATTTTCATACTGAGTAACCCCAATTTAAAGAGAAAAACCGAATGACAACTTCAGCTCAATTCCAGCAACTTGCATCTCAAGGCTACAACCTGATTCCTGTATACCGCCAGCGTCTGGCTGATACCGATACTCCTTTATCTATCTTTGCCCGTCTGAAACAGCACCAACAGGCTTATCTGTTTGAATCTGTGGAAGGGGGAGAGAACTGGGCGCGCTATTCAATTATCGGTTTGGGTGAATCTACTGTGTTTTCCTGCAATGCAGGTGAACTCACAGTTCAGCATCCGGATGGCTCGATTGAAAAGCAGCATTGCAGCGATCCTTTCCAATATATTCGTGATTTCCAGAAGCAGTTTAAGGTGCCAACCCAGGCAGAGCTGCCAAGTCTACCAAGCTTCACCGGTGGTCTGGTTGGCTACTTTGGCTATGACTCGGTGCGTTATATCGAACCGAAGCTAAAAAATGTGCCTGAAGCCGATCCGGTCGGTCTGCCAGATATCTGGATGATGCTGTCCAAAACAGTCATCGTATTCGATAATCTGAAAGATACCCTGTTCCTGATTGTACATGCCGATGCAGCTGATCAGGCAGCTTATGAGAAAGCGCAGCAGCAGCTGGATGAGCTGGAAAATATTCTGGCAACACCAGTAAGCCTGAAAGCAGAAAAACATACAGCACCGCATTTTGAGTCTTTAACTGGACATGACAACTTTATTGCCTCTATTGAAAAGGTAAAAGAGTACATTCGTGCCGGAGATGTGATGCAGGTCGTGCCGGGCCATCGTATGGTTTCTGATTTCGATGGTGAGCCTTTACAGGTCTATCGCGCATTACGTCACCTTAATCCATCACCTTACCTGTTCCTGGTGCAAGGGCAGACCCTAGAAAATAATACGCCGTTCCATATTGTGGGTTCTTCGCCTGAAATTCTTTCTCGTCTGGAAAATGGTATTGCCACCGTACGTCCACTGGCGGGTACTCGCCCACGTGGCAAGACCAAAGAAGAAGATCTGGCACTGGAAAAAGATTTGCTTTCTGATGAAAAAGAAATTGCTGAGCACTTAATGCTGATTGACCTGGGTCGAAATGATGTCGGTCGCGTGTCTAAAATCGGTAAAGTACAAGTCACTGATCAAATGGTGATCGAACGTTACTCGCATGTGATGCACATTGTGTCGAATGTACAAGGTGAAGTACGTGATGATGTCGATGCACTGGATGTTTTTAAGGCAACTTTCCCGGCTGGAACACTTTCTGGTGCGCCAAAAATCCGTGCTATGGAAATTATTGACGAAGTGGAGCCAGTAAAACGCGGAATTTTTGGCGGCGCTGTTGGTTATTTAGGCTGGCATGGTGAAATGGACATGTCGATTGCCATTCGTACCTGCGTGATTCGTGAAAATAAGGTCTATGTTCAGGCTGGAGCAGGGCTGGTTGCGGACTCAAATCCTGAGTCAGAATGGAATGAAACCCAAATAAAAGCTCGCGCAGTGATCAAAGCGGTTGAATTATCATCAAACGGATTGATTTTGTGAGTTTTTGGCGTTTTTTTTGAAAAAAACACTTGCATGGATTCTGAGTTTTGCTAAACTGCACACCGTTCCGATACGAAACGTACGAAACACTAAGAAACGCCGGCATAGCTCAGTTGGTAGAGCAACTGACTTGTAATCAGTAGGTCCACAGTTCGAATCCGTGTGCCGGCACCATCTTAGAGAGTTTGGAGTGCGAAGTAAAGAACGACACTGATGTAAGTGTAAAATGGTGAGGTTCCCGAGCGGTCAAAGGGGGCGGACTGTAACTCCGCTACGAAAGTTTCGAAGGTTCGAATCCTTCCCTCACCACCAATTTTAAGACTTCAAAGTGGTAAGTACCAACATCGTGCGGGAGTAGCTCAGTTGGTAGAGCGGCAGCCTTCCAAGCTGCATGTCGCGAGTTCGATCCTCGTCTCCCGCTCCATTGTTTGAAGTGCTAATATTTGCTCTTATAGCTCAGTGGTAGAGCACTCCCTTGGTAAGGGAGAGGTCTCGAGTTCAAATCTCGATAAGAGCTCCAGATTACAGTTTGGCAACGTGGTTGCAAAAATATTTCAAAAGCAGGCTATTTAGTCTGCTTTTCAAGTATTTGGTGTTTGGTTTTTTTTAAACGATATGTCGGAGCTGGGTTTTACTCAGAATTGTGTTCGACGTAAACGAGGAAGATTAACATGGCTAAGGCTAAGTTCGAACGTAATAAGCCACACGTTAACGTGGGCACAATCGGTCACGTTGACCATGGTAAAACAACTTTAACAGCTGCGATTGCAACTGTATGTGCGAAAAAATTCGGTGGTGAAGCGAAAGACTACGCTGCAATCGACTCTGCACCAGAAGAAAAAGCACGTGGTATTACAATTAATACTTCACACGTAGAATACGATTCTCCAACTCGTCACTATGCTCACGTAGATTGCCCGGGCCACGCCGATTATGTTAAAAACATGATTACTGGTGCTGCTCAGATGGACGGTGCGATCCTTGTATGTGCTGCGACTGACGGTCCAATGCCACAAACTCGTGAACACATCCTGCTTTCTCGTCAGGTAGGTGTACCTTACATCGTTGTATTCTTGAACAAATGCGACCTTGTAGACGACGAAGAGCTTCTTGAACTGGTTGAAATGGAAGTTCGTGAACTTCTTTCTACTTACGACTTCCCAGGTGATGACACTCCTGTAATCCGTGGTTCAGCACTTGCTGCACTTAACGGTGAAGCTGGTCAATACGGTGAAGACGCAGTTGTAGCTCTTGTTGAAGCGCTTGACTCTTACATCCCAGAACCAGAACGTGCAATCGACCAAGCATTCTTGATGCCAATCGAAGACGTATTCTCAATTTCTGGTCGTGGTACAGTTGTAACTGGCCGTGTTGAAACTGGTATCATCAAAGTTGGTGAAGAAGTTGAAATCGTGGGTATCAAAGACACAGTTAAGACTACTGTAACTGGCGTTGAAATGTTCCGTAAACTTCTTGACGAAGGCCGTGCTGGTGAGAACTGTGGTATCTTGCTTCGTGGTACTAAACGTGAAGACGTACAACGTGGTCAAGTACTTGCTAAACCAGGTTCTATCAAACCGCACACTAAATTCGATGCAGAAGTATACGTACTTTCTAAAGACGAAGGTGGTCGTCACACTCCATTCCTTAACGGTTACCGTCCACAGTTCTACTTCCGTACAACTGACGTAACTGGCGCGATTTCTTTGAAAGAAGGCGTTGAAATGGTTATGCCTGGTGACAACGTAGAAATGTCAGTAGAACTAATCCACCCAATCGCAATGGACCCAGGTCTACGTTTTGCGATCCGTGAAGGTGGTCGTACAGTTGGTGCTGGTGTAGTTGCTAAAGTAACTGCATAATCATAGAATAGAAAATAAGCTGGAGTTTCGGCTCCAGTTTATCTACAGGCCAGTAGTTCAATTGGTAGAGCGTCGGTCTCCAAAACCGAATGTTGGGGGTTCGAGTCCCTCCTGGCCTGCCAAGTTTTTTTCAAAAGACGCTTGATGTCGGCAAAACTGGTCATATAATAAGTCGCGAAACCTACGACGAGTACAAAAATGTCGAATGATAAATCACGCGACGCATTAAGCGAAGCGGCAATTCCTCAAAGAAATAATCCTGCTGTAGATGTAAGTTCTAGTTCTCCATTAGACATTGTTCTATGGGTTATCGCCTTGATTTTATTGGTCGGTGCTATGATGGTAAACCAATACTTACCTGCATACTGGGCGCCTGCGAATGATATTTGGGTGCGCGTTGGGGTAATTTTGGCTTGTATCGTTGTGGCATTCGGTTTATTATACGCCACCCATCAAGGCAAAGGCTTTGTTCGTCTTCTTAAGGATGCACGAATCGAGTTACGTCGAGTGACCTGGCCTACCAAACAAGAGACTATGACCACATCTTGGCAAGTCCTTGCTGTTGTAGTGATTGCAGCCATTGTTCTATGGTGCTTTGACTATGTTTTAGGCTGGTTAATGAAATTTATTATCGGGTAAGAGAGCTATGAAACGTTGGTACATTATTCATGCCTATTCAGGTTATGAAAAACAAGTGATGCGTTCGCTTAATGATCGAATCCAGCGTAGCGCTGTTGCCGATAGCTTTGGTGAAATCCTTGTTCCTACCGAAGAAGTGGTAGAAATGAAGGATGGCAAGAAGCGTAAATCAGAGCGTAAGTTCTTTCCTGGCTATGTATTAGTCGAAATGGAAATGAATGATGACACTTGGCACATCGTGAAAGAGTGTCCAAAAGTGCTTGGCTTTATTGGTGGTACGGCTGAGAAACCGGCTCCAATTACACAAAAAGAAGCTGATGCAATCCTTGCACGTGTACGCAATACTGGTGAAGCACCGCGTCCTAAGACCATGTTTGAACCAGGCGAAGAATTACTCGTAATTGACGGTCCATTCACTGACTTTAAAGGTGTGGTGGAAGAAGTGCTTTACGACAAGTCACGCTTAACGCTGACTATTAACGTATTTAACCGACCAACTCAGGTTGAACTGGAATTTCGCCAAGTCGAAAAAACAGTTTAATTTGTTCGGGTTGAAAACGCCTGATTTGCGTGCAAATCAGGCATTGTTGTTGTAACGGTATCGTTACTTGAAATCATTGGGGAGCCTAGCGGCGTTTGCACCCAGAGGTAATTTGAAATGGCTAAGAAGATTGACGGCTATATCAAGCTGCAAGTTCCAGCTGGTAAAGCGAATCCATCTCCACCGATTGGTCCTGCACTAGGTCAACGTGGTGTTAACATCATGGCATTCTGTAAAGAATTCAATGCTGCTACACAAAAAGTTGAAGCTGGTCTGCCAATCCCAGTAGTGATCACTGTGTACAACGACAAGTCGTTCACATTTATCATGAAAACTCCACCTGCTGCTGTTCTTCTTAAGAAAGCTGCTGGTATCCAAAAGGGTTCTTCTGTACCTAACAAAACTAAAGTTGGTAAGTTGACTCGTGCTCAATTGGAAGAAATCGCGACTACTAAAGAACCAGACTTAACTGGTGCTGATTTAGACGCACGTGTACGTACCATCGCTGGTTCTGCACGTTCTATGGGCTTGGAAGTGGAGCTATAAGACATGGCAAAGTTAACTAAACGTCAAAAAGCCATTGCTGCTGCTGTAGAAGCACATAAAGTTTACACTTTAGAAGAAGCTGTAGAAGTTCTTACTAGCCTTCCAGCTGCGAAATTCAAAGAATCTTTGGACATCGCTGTAAACCTGGGTGTTGACCCTCGTAAATCTGATCAGGTTGTTCGTGGCGCGACTACTCTTCCTGCAGGTACTGGTAAAACTGTACGCGTAGCTGTATTTGCTCAAGGCGCTGCTGCTGAAGCTGCGAAAGAAGCTGGTGCAGACGTTGTTGGTTTCGACGATCTTGCTGAAAGCATCCAAGGCGGAAACCTTGACTTCGACGTAGTGATTGCTGCTCCTGATGCAATGCGCGTTGTTGGTAAACTGGGTACGATTCTTGGTCCACGTGGCTTAATGCCAAACCCTAAAGTGGGTACTGTAACTCCTGATGTTGCTACTGCAGTTAAAAATGCAAAAGCTGGTCAAGCACGTTACCGTGTAGACAAAGCGGGTATCATTCACGCTGCGATCGGTCAAGTAGGTTTCTCTGCTGAAGCTGTTCGTCAAAACGTTGAAGCTCTTGTAGCTGACCTTAAGAAAGCAAAACCTGCTACTTCTAAAGGTGTTTACATCCAAAAGATCACTCTAAGCTCTACTATGGGTCCTGGTCTGATCGTTGATGTAGCAAACGTTTCTAAATAAGTTTTAAACTTATACAGAATTTTAAAGCCCTGAGTAAGTTTTAAAGCACTGCTTTAAAACTTACGCAAGAAGAAACCGGTTTCGGACTGCTTGCGAACTTAGGCAGACTTTGAATTGATAAATGTAAATTTATCAGCGTCAAAGACCTCAGGCGAGGGGAGTTTTATGCTTCTTTCTTAATATTCCAGCCTGCGTAGACGCGGTGGTGTGATTTGTTCATCCTCCGCGTGTGATTTCAGAGATGAATTCACGAATTGGGAGTGTGCTTGTATCAGGCACATAAATCACCGTTAGGAGGTTTTACAATGGCTCTTCTTATTGAAGGCAAAAAACAGATCGTAGCTGAAGTAAGTGAAATTGCTTCTACTGCATTTGCCGCTGTTGTTGCTGACTACCAAGGTTTAACAGTTGAGCAATTAACTGCTCTTCGTGTTGAAGCTCGTAAACTAGGTGTTAAAACACGTATCGTGCGTAACACTCTGGCTAAACGCGCTCTTCAAGATACTCAATTCAATATCTTGAACGACAGCCTTGTTGGCCCAACAATCTTAGCTTTCTCGACTTCTGAAGACGACATGGGTGCAGCTGCACGCTTGTTCGAAGAATTCGCAAAAACTAACAAAGCATTCGAACTTAAAGCTGCTGCATTTGATGGCAAAGTTTACGAAGGTGCTGAAGTTAGCGTAATCGCGAACCTTCCGAACCAAGAAAAAGCGCTTACTATGCTTGCAAACGTTCTTCAAGCTCCTATTTCGAAATTGGGTCGCCTTATTACTGCGCTCAAAGAGAAAAACGAGTCAGAAGCAGCTTAAGCTTAAATTTATTTCCACACCATTCAATTTCCATTTGGAGTTATTCTCATGGCTTTAACTAACGAAGAAATCCTAAACGCAGTTGCAGAAAAAACTGTTCTTGAACTTGTTGAACTAATCTCTGCTTTCGAAGAGAAATTCAACGTATCTGCTGCTGCTGTTGCTGTTGCTGCTGCTCCTGGCGCTGCTGCTGCTGCTGAAGAACAATCAGAATTCAACGTTGAGTTAACTTCTTTCGGTGCTAACAAAGTTGCTGTAATTAAAGCAGTTCGTGAAGCTACTGGTCTTGGCTTGAAAGAAGCTAAAGACATGGTTGAGGGCGCACCTACAGTTCTTAAAGAAGGCGTTTCTAAAGAAGAAGGCGAAGAGCTTAAGAAAAAACTTGAAGAAGCTGGTGCTACAGTTACTCTTAAGTAATTTCTTAAAGGAGCCGGTTTTTTATAATCGGCTCCAAAAATTGGCTGATGGCTCTTGGGTCATCAGCCTTTTTGCGTTACAATAATCGGCTCGATTTTTGTTTGCATGATATAAAATTCATACAAATTAAAAATAAACATAATGAACAAACGCTTACCAATATTTTTCATTAAAAAAATATTGTTAAGCGTTTTAATACCACTAAAAATTGCAGCATTTGTAAAGAGTGGTGGCCATATCGGCCAGCGTAATTCCTTCTGAGCCCGTTCTGCAGGCGGGCTTGGTTTACACTTTCCGAGGACTCCAGATGGCATACTCATATACCGAAAAGAAACGGATCCGTAAGAATTTTGGTAAATTGCCTAGCGTCATGGATGCTCCGTACCTGCTCGCGATTCAAGTCGACTCGTACAGAACATTCTTACAAGATGGCAAATCACCAAAAAACCGCGAAGATATCGGTCTCCAAGCCGCATTTCGTTCAGTTTTTCCTATTGAAAGTTATTCTGGCAATGCTGCTTTAGAATTCGTTGAGTATAGTCTTGGTAAGCCTGAGTTTGATGTACGCGAATGTATCCTTCGTGGCTCAACTTATGCAGCACCAATGCGCGTAAAAATTCGTTTGATCCTGAAAGATCGCGAAACGAAGTCAATCAAAGACGTACGTGAACAAGAAGTCTACATGGGCGAAATGCCGCTTATGACAGACAACGGTACTTTCGTGATTAACGGTACCGAGCGTGTAATCGTATCGCAATTGCATCGTTCACCGGGCGTATTCTTTGACCACGATAAAGGCAAGACTCACTCAAGCGGTAAAGTCCTTTATTCAGCTCGTATCATTCCTTACCGTGGTTCATGGTTAGACTTTGAATTCGATGCCAAAGACCTGGTCTACGTACGTATTGACCGTCGTCGTAAATTGCTTGCGACTGTGGTGCTTCGTGCGTTGGGTTATGCCAACGAACAAATTCTCGACATGTTCTACGAAAAAGTACCTGTGTATCTGGACATGGGTAGCTATCAGATTGACCTTGTTCCAGAGCGCCTGCGCGGCGAAATGGCACAGTTCGACATTGCTGACAAAGACGGCAAAGTCATTGTTGAACAAGGTAAACGTATTAACGCACGTCATGTACGTCAAATGGAAGCATCTGGTCTTGAGAAGCTTTCTGTTCCTGATGAGTACCTGTACGAACGTATCACTGCTGAAGACATTCCACTGAAAGATGGTGATGTGATTGCAGCCAATACTGTTCTGAGCCATGAAATCATGGTGAAAATTGCAGAAGGCGGCGTGAAACAGTTCAATATCCTGTTTACTAACGATATCGACCGTGGTCCGTTTATTGCGGATACATTACGTGCTGATACCACAGTAAGCCGTGATGAAGCGCTTGTAGAAATCTACAAAGTCATGCGTCCAGGTGAGCCACCAACAAAAGAAGCTGCTGAGAACCTGTTCAATAACCTGTTCTTCTCTTCTGAGCGTTATGATCTGTCTCCAGTCGGCCGTATGAAGTTCAACCGTCGTTTGGGTCGTCCTTACGAAGTGGGTACTGACCAGAAGTCACGCGAAGTTGAAGGCATTCTCTCGAATGAAGATATCACTGATGTATTAAAAACATTAGTAGAAATCCGTAACGGTAAGGGTGAAGTCGACGATATCGACCACTTGGGTAACCGTCGTGTTCGTTCTGTGGGTGAAATGACCGAGAACCAATTCCGTGTAGGTCTGGTTCGTGTAGAGCGTGCTGTTAAAGAACGCTTGTCTCAAGCTGAAACGGATAACCTGTCTCCGCAAGACCTGATCAATGCGAAGCCAGTGGCTGCTGCAATCAAAGAATTCTTTGGTTCAAGCCAGTTGTCTCAGTTCATGGACCAAAACAACCCGTTGTCTGAAATTACACACAAACGTCGTGTATCAGCACTGGGGCCTGGTGGTTTGACTCGTGAACGTGCGGGCTTCGAAGTACGTGACGTACATCAAACTCACTACGGTCGTGTATGTCCAATTGAGACTCCTGAGGGTCCAAACATTGGTTTGATCAACTCGCTGTCTGTTTATGCGAAATGTAACAACTTCGGTTTCTTGGAAACTCCATACCGTAAAGTGGTTGATGGTCGCGTAACTGATGACGTTGAATACCTATCTGCGATTGAAGAAGTAGGTACTGTGATTGCACAGGCCGACTCTGCAGTAGATAAAGATGGCAACCTGTCTGAAGAATTCGTTTCTGTACGTCACCAAGGTGAATTCGTACGTATGCCTCCTGAAAAAGTGACGCATATGGACGTATCTGCTCAGCAGGTTGTATCTGTAGCAGCATCACTAATTCCGTTCCTTGAGCACGATGACGCCAACCGTGCATTGATGGGTTCGAACATGCAACGTCAGGCTGTTCCTACGTTAATTGCTGATAAACCACTGGTTGGTACCGGTATGGAAGCGAACGTAGCACATGACTCTGGTGTATGTGTAATCGCGAAACGTGGTGGTCGTATTGAATTTGTTGACGCTTCGCGTGTTGTAATTCGTGTCAACGAAGACGAAATGGTTGCAGGCGAAGCAGGTGTAGATATCTATAACCTGATCAAATACACACGTTCTAACCAGAACACTTGTATCAACCAGAAAGTTCTTGTGAACCTGGGCGATAAAGTAGGTCGTGGTGACGTTCTGGCTGACGGTCCATCAACTGATGGCGGTGAGCTTGCGCTTGGTCAAAACATGCGTGTAGCGTTCATGACCTGGAATGGTTACAACTACGAAGACTCGATCTTATTATCTGAGCGTGTTCTTCAAGAAGACCGTTTAACGTCTATTCACATCCAGGAACTTTCATGTGTTGCACGTGATACCAAATTGGGTGCTGAAGAAATTACTGCCGATATTCCGAACGTGGGTGAAGCAGCGCTTTCTAAACTGGACGAATCAGGTATCGTTTACATCGGTGCTGAAGTGACTGCGGGTGACATCCTGGTAGGTAAGGTAACGCCTAAAGGTGAAACTCAGTTAACTCCTGAAGAAAAACTGCTTCGTGCAATCTTCGGTGAAAAAGCGGCTGACGTGAAAGACTCTTCTTTACGTGTTCCATCGGGTACTAAAGGTACTGTGATCGACGTTCAAGTGTTTACACGTGACGGTCTTGAGAAAGACGAACGTGCTCAGGCAATTGAAAAAGCTCAGCTTGATGCTTACCGTAAAGATTTGAAAGAAGAATACAAAATCTTCGAAGAAGCAGCACGTGAACGTATTGTACGTCTGTTGAAAGGTCAGGAATCTAACGGTGGCGGTACTACTAAACGCGGTGACAAACTGTCTGAAGAATTGTTATCTGGTTTAGAACTTGTTGATCTGCTTGATATCCAACCAAGTGATGAAGCAATTGCTGAACGTTTAACTCAAATTCAAGTGTTTCTGAAAGAGAAGAGTCTTGAAATTGATGAGAAATTTGCTGAGAAAAAACGCAAACTTTCTACAGGTGACGAACTGACAACTGGCGTATTGAAAGTTGTTAAGGTTTACCTGGCAGTTAAACGTCGTATCCAGCCTGGTGATAAGATGGCGGGTCGTCACGGGAACAAGGGTGTAGTTTCTAACATCCTGCCTGTTGAGGACATGCCGCACGATGCCAATGGTGTACCAGTAGATATCGTACTGAACCCGCTCGGTGTACCATCACGTATGAACGTGGGTCAGATTCTGGAAACTCACTTGGGTATGGCTGCTAAAGGTCTTGGCGATCAAATCGACAAGATGCTGAAAGAACAGCGTACAGTTCTTGAACTGCGTGATTTCCTAGACAAGATTTATAATAAGGTTGGCGGTCAGCAAGAAGATCTTGACAGCCTGACTGATGAAGAAATCTTGAAACTGTCTGGTAACCTGCGTAAAGGTGTTCCTCTGGCAACTCCAGTATTTGACGGTGCTGAAGAAGGTCAGATCAAAGAATTACTTGAGCTTGCTGGCTTGTCACGTACGGGTCAAACTGTATTGTATGATGGCCGTACTGGTGAACGTTTCGACCGTCCTGTAACTGTAGGTTACATGTACATGCTGAAGCTGAACCACTTGGTTGACGACAAGATGCATGCGCGTTCTACTGGTTCTTACTCTCTAGTAACGCAACAGCCGCTTGGTGGTAAAGCACAATTCGGTGGTCAGCGTTTCGGTGAGATGGAAGTCTGGGCACTGGAAGCATACGGTGCAGCATATACGCTTCAAGAAATGCTTACTGTGAAGTCGGATGACGTTGAAGGCCGTACCCGTATCTATAAGAACATTGTAGATGGTAACCATTATATGGACCCAGGTATGCCTGAATCGTTCAACGTATTGACCAAAGAGATCCGTTCTTTAGGTATCAACATTGAACTGAAAAATGGTGACTAATTAATCCCCCGGCCCCCTTTTTCAAAGGGGGAGTTCCCCTCTTTAGTAAAGAGGGGTTAGGGGAGATTCCAAATTTCAGTTAAAAAACAATATTTGTGACCCAGTCGGGAAGTGAAAATCTCCTCGACACACGGAGAAAAAAATTGAAAGACTTGCTCGATATCATGCGCAAAAAGACGGATTCCGACGGTCATGCTCCAGTAGAGTTTGATCGCATCCGTATTGGTCTTGCGTCACCAGAAATGATTAAGTCGTGGTCTCATGGTGAAGTTAAAAAGCCAGAAACCATTAACTACCGTACGTTCAAACCAGAACGTGACGGTTTATTCTGTGCCAAAATCTTTGGTCCAGTAAAAGATTACGAATGCTTGTGTGGTAAATACAAGCGTATGAAATACAAAGGCGTCATTTGTGAAAAATGTGGCGTTGAAGTAACAACTGCGAAAGTTCGTCGTGAGCGTATGGGTCACATCGAGCTTGCGTCTCCAGTTGCGCACATCTGGTTCCTGAAATCACTGCCTAGCCGTATCGGTCTTTTATTAGACATGACGCTACGTGATATCGAACGCGTATTGTATTTCGAATCTTATGTTGTCACTGACCCAGGTATGACTCCATTTGAGAAATACCAACTTCTTAACGATGAAGAATATTTCAATGCGTTAGAAGAACACGGTGACGAATTCACCGCGAAAATGGGTGCAGAAGCAGTTCAAGACTTGCTTAAGGATATCGATCTTGAAGCTGAAATTGCGCGTCTTCGTGAAGAAATTCCAAATACAACTTCAGAAACTAAGCTTAAAAAAGCCTCTAAGCGTCTGAAATTGATGGAAGCATTTAACGATTCGAACAACAAGCCAGAATGGATGGTGATGAACGTACTTCCAGTACTTCCACCAGATCTTCGTCCGCTTGTACCACTTGAAGGTGGTCGTTTCGCGACTTCTGACCTGAACGACCTTTACCGTCGTGTGATCAACCGTAACAACCGTTTAAAACGTCTTCTTGACCTTGCGGCTCCAGACATCATCGTACGTAACGAAAAACGTATGTTGCAAGAATCTGTAGATGCATTGCTGGATAACGGTCGTCGTGGTCGTGCGATTACTGGTTCTAACAAACGTCCGCTTAAATCTTTGGCAGATATGATCAAAGGTAAACAAGGTCGTTTCCGTCAAAACTTATTGGGTAAACGTGTCGATTACTCTGGTCGTTCGGTAATTACCGTAGGTCCAAGCCTGCGTTTACACCAATGTGGTCTTCCTAAGAAAATGGCGCTTGAACTGTTCAAGCCATTCATCTTTGCGAAACTGCAAGCATCTGGTCAGGCTACAACCATTAAAGCTGCGAAGAAAATGGTTGAGCGTGAAACTCCAGAAGTTTGGGACGTTCTAGCATCAGTCATTCGTCAGCATCCAGTGATGTTGAACCGTGCGCCGACGCTTCACCGTCTAGGTCTTCAAGCATTTGAACCTATCCTGATTGAAGGTAAAGCGATCCGTCTTCACCCACTCGTATGTGCTGCGTTCAACGCCGACTTCGATGGTGACCAAATGGCGGTACACGTACCATTAACACTTGAAGCTCAGTTAGAAGCTCGTGCGTTAATGATGTCGACCAACAACATTCTGTCTCCAGCGAACGGTGAGCCAATCATCGTACCGTCTCAGGACGTTGTCTTGGGTCTTTACTACATCACTCGTGATGCAGTAAATGCCAAAGGTGAAGGCATGGTGTTCGCGGATACTGACGAAGTGAACCGTGCGCTTGCGACTGGTCAGGTAGATATGCACGCTCGCGTGAAAGCACGTGTACACCAAACCGTGATCAATGAAAACGGCGAACGTGAACAGCAAACGATTATCGTAGATACGACTCCTGGTCGCTGTCTGCTTTGGGAAGTTGTGCCTGAAGGTATGGACTTCCAGCAAATTAACGTTGAGATGACCAAAAAGAACATCTCTAAGTTAATCAACTCTTGCTACCGTAAACTGGGTCTGAAAGACACTGTTATCTTCGCTGACCAATTGATGTACCTTGGTTTCCGTCAAGCGACTCGTTCTGGTGTTTCTGTTGGTATGGAAGACATGGTCATTCCACCACAAAAACAAGCGATTATCGGGAAAGCAGAAGCTGAAGTTCGTGAAATCGAACAACAGTTCGAACAAGGTTTCGTAACTGCCGGCGAACGTTATAATAAAGTGGTCGATATCTGGGCGCGTACTAACGACCAGGTAGCGAAAGCGATGATGGACAACTTGTCATTCACGACTGTTAAGAACAAACAGGGTGAAGACGAGAAACAGAAATCATTCAACAGCATCTACATGATGTCCGACTCTGGTGCCCGTGGTTCCGCAGCTCAGATTCGTCAGTTGGCTGGTATGCGTGGTCTGATGGCGAAACCGGATGGTTCGATCATTGAAACGCCTATTAAAGCGAACTTCCGTGAAGGTCTGACAGTACTTCAGTACTTCATTTCAACACACGGTGCACGTAAAGGTTTGGCCGATACAGCACTGAAAACAGCGAACTCTGGTTACCTGACTCGTCGTCTGGTAGACGTTGCGCAAGACTTGGTCATCACTGAGCCGGATTGTGGTACGTTGTCTGGTCTTGTCATGACTCCGTTCATTCAAGGCGGTGACGTGATCGAGAACCTGGGTACTCGAGTACTAGGTCGTGTAGTAGCTGAAGATGTGAAACGTGCGGGTACTGAAGAAGTTATTCTGCCGCGTAACACATTGATCGACGAAAAACTTGCAAACTACCTGGAAGAGCAAGGTGTCGACGAAGTTAAAGTACGTTCAGTGGTATCTTGTGAATCTACTTTCGGTGTTTGTGCGAAATGTTACGGTCGTGACCTTGCACGCGGTCACTTGGTAAACCCAGGTGAATCTGTAGGTGTTATGGCTGCTCAGTCGATTGGTGAGCCGGGTACACAGTTAACCATGCGTACCTTCCACGTCGGTGGTGCTGCGAGCCGAACTTCTGCTGCAAACAGCGTACAAGTTCGTAATAAAGGTACTGTACGTTTCCACAACGTGAAAACTGTACAACATGCCAAAGGTCACTTGGTATCAACTTCACGTTCAGGTGAAATCGGTATTGCAGATGACTTAGGTCGTGAACGTGAACGTTACAAACTGCCATACGGTGCGTCTATCTTGCTGAAAGATGGTGAAGCTGTAGAAGCAGGCGGTATCGTTGCGACTTGGGATCCGCATACACATCCACTTGTAACAGAAGTAGCTGGTAAAGTTCGCTTCAGCCAAATCGCTGATGGTGTAACTGCAACATCGAAAACTGATGATGCAACTGGTATGACCACTGTTGAAATCTTGCCTGTAACAGCACGTCCTGCTTCTGGTAAAGATTTACGTCCAGCTGTTGTGCTTGACACAGTAGATGGCGGCGAACAGTTCTACTTCTTGCCACAAAACACCATTCTTTCTGTCCGTGATGGCGAAACCATTGGTGTGGGTGACGTAATTGGTCGTGTACCACAAGAATCTTCACGTACTCGTGATATTACCGGTGGTCTGCCACGTGTTGCTGACTTGTTCGAAGCACGTAAACCGAAAGAACACGCAATCCTTGCTGAAGTGTCAGGTGTTGTAAGCTTCGGTAAAGAGACCAAAGGTAAAAACCGTCTGGTGATTACTCCGGATGATGGTTCTGAGATCTACGAAGAATTGATTCCGAAATGGCGTACCATTAACGTGTTCGAAGGCGAACATGTGAACCGTGGTGAAACCATTTCTGATGGTCCACAGAACCCGCATGACATCTTACGTCTGAAAGGTGAAGTGGCGTTGACCAACTACATCGTGAACGAAGTTCAGGACGTTTACCGTCTGCAAGGTGTAAAAATCAACGATAAACACATCGAAGTGATCGTACGTCAGATGCTGCGTAAAGTGGACATCACTGACGGTGGCGATACAAGCTTCATCAAAGGTGAACAAGTGGATTACATCCGTGTAATGCAAGAGAACCAAGCTGTTCTTGCGCAGAACAAGTTCCCTGCGAAGTTTGAACGTCAATTGATGGGTATTACTAAAGCGTCACTTTCTACTGATTCGTTCATCTCTGCTGCATCGTTCCAGGAAACCACTCGTGTCTTAACTGAAGCGGCTGTAACAGGTAAAGAAGATGATCTACGCGGTCTGAAAGAAAACGTAGTTGTAGGTCGTCTGATCCCAGCGGGTACAGGTCTGGCTTACCACTTAGAGCGTCGTCGTCAAGAAGCAGAAGCTGCAGAATTTGAACTGCACAATGACTTCTCTGATGTAGACCAAGCGTTGAGCCAAGCATTCAGCGATGAATTTAACGGTCTGTAATTAGCCGCTAAATCATTTTAAAAAGCCACCTTCGGGTGGCTTTTCTATTTCCTAAAATTATTTATATTGCTAGAAAAGGTCAAATGATCTGGAAGTTACTTATCCTAAATATAGAGAAATCATCAATAGAACATGATCTTTCATGCGCTCTTTACAAAATAAATCATGAGGGTTTCAAGATTTAACATCTTGTTATGAATCGCTCCTTAAAATCAGGTTAATCTTAAGTCAAAGCACGAAGGAAGGCCAAGATCATGAAAAAGTTAATGAGCGTAATGGCTGTTGCAACTATCTCTACTTTTATGTTGGCAGGCTGTGAAAATATGTCTGCTAAAGATCAGCGTATTGGCGCAGCTGCGCTTGGTGGTGCAGTGGGTGGTGGCGTAGGTAACAGAGTGGGTGGTGGTGTTGGTGCAGCAGTTGGCGGTGGTGCCGGTGCAGCAGTCGGCAGTAAAGCTCAAGGCGGTTCAAACCGTAATGCGACCTATAGCGGTGTCGGTGGTGCTGTAGGTTCTGCTGTGGGTAAAAGCATCTTTGGCGGTACAGGTGGTGCTGCAATTGGTGGTGCCATCGGTGGTGGTGCTGGTGCAGCGATCGAACAGAATAACCGTCGTCGTTAATCGGCAGAACTATCCTCCAGATAGATTTAAAAGCGCCTCAATGGCGCTTTTAGTTTATTCAATTTCGTTATTTAGCTTCTCGAGGCTTGCCTTTACTTTGTTTAAGGCGGATATAAACGGTCTTTTGTACCTCAGCGATACGCACACCGGAATCATCATAAATATTGAGCTGATACTGGCGATAAACCGGACTATGGTCAGCTGCCAGTTCTTTCACTGTTTGCACTTCCTGCCTAGAAATCCGGATGTCCGCATAGACCGTTCCACGTCCTGGTGCTAGAAACTGAATGGTAGAGCTTTTATCCCAGACAATGTATTTCGGACCCAGATGGTGCATCAGTAATAACATATAAAAAGGGTCGACCATGGAATACAGGCTGCCACCAAAATGTACTCCGACAATATTCTGATTCTTGCGAGTCAGTGGTATTTTCACGCGAACGTGATAATTGGCAAAGTCCATCTCATCAATGACAATTCCTGCTCCACGATAGGGGGCATAGCGATTCAGGATAAATTTGGATAACAAAGGCAGTTGCTGAATTTTTCGTAATAGGCTCATGCGGATATTCTTTTTTCTGGTCTTGTATGCATACTAGAACAACAAAAATAAGCTGGCATTGATAAATCGTGCCTATTTCAACAATAAAAGAATCAATCAGCGAATAAGGATGCATCTATGCAAAGACATAGCCAGTGGGTAGATACCAGCGATCATCAACGTCTCTATGTGAAAACCTGGGGCGAGCCTGAACAGCCGGCTTTGGTACTGGTTCATGGTTATCCTGACCATCAGGATGTTTGGGAAGCGGTGATTTCTCACCTCGTTCAGGATTATTTTGTGGTGACCTATGATGTGCGCGGAGCAGGAGACTCCAGCGTTCCCAAGGAAATTCGGGATTATCGTCTGGAACGTCTGTGTGCAGATTTAGAGCAAGTGGTTGATCAGGTCTTGCCAGGACGAGCTTTCCACCTTGTGGCTCATGACTGGGGGTCAATCCAGGCTTGGGAAGCAGTCACCGAACCTAAATTTAAAGGCCGGATTTTGTCTTTTAGCACCATGTCAGGCCCATGTCTGGATCATGCTGCTTTCTGGATGCGTGAACAGTTTAAACAGCATAAGGCCAAGTTTTTTAAACAGATGACCAGGTCCTGGTATATCGCGGTATTTCAGTTGCCTTTTATAGCGCCTACAGCATGGGATTTCTTTAATGCAGAACGTTGGGGCAAAATGATCAGTCAGCTGGAACAGCAGGAAAATCTGCCGCTAAACCAGAATATTGTGAAAGACGGCAAATATGGCGTCAATCTGTATCGGGCGAACTTTTTGCCGCGTTTATCTCGGCCTAGACAGCGTTTTGCGGTCTGTCCGGTACAGGCAATTGTGCTCAAGAAGGACCAGTTTGTTGGCCCGGATCTGATTGATGAAATGCCAAAATGGGTAGAAGATTTTTCCCGGGTAGAACTGAATGCCAATCACTGGGCGATTTTGAGCCAACCGGAACAGGTGGCTCATCTGATTCATAATTTTATTCAGCAAAAATTAACAGCGGCCACTTGATACGGAGATTGGGAATGTGACTCGGCAAGGGATAAGTGGAAGAATTTTTATCCGGATTTTCTGATAAAATAGCCGTTTTCTCTCATTCCCAATTCATTATGTTCGCAATTCTTGCTGCTATTGGAGTCATGTTTGGACTCTCATTGGCACGTGTACCTGTGGTTTTTGCCCTGGTCATTGGTGCTGTTACGGGTGGTTTGCTGGCAGGTCTTGGCCTCCAGGGAACTTTAGACGCATTTAACAATGGTCTGGGTGGTGGCGCTAAAATTGCCTTGGCTTATGGCATCCTGGGTGCCTTTGCTTTGGCCTTGGCACGTTCCGGTCTGCCTGACTTGCTGGCCTATAAAATGATTACTACCTTAAAAGGTGAGGCATCAGAAAAGGCGCAGAACAAGGTTAAATATCTGATCTTCTGTACCGTGGCATTGGCTGCCGTTTTCTCGCAAAACGTGATTCCGGTACACATCGCCTTTATTCCAGTTCTGATTCCACCGTTATTGCTAGTATTTAACCATCTGAAGCTGGATCGCCGTTTGGTGGCCTGTCTGCTGACCTTTGGTTTGGTGGGAACATATATGCTGGTTCCAGTCGGTTTTGGTGCCATCTTCCTGAACGATATTTTGGGCCATAACATCAATACCTTTGGTAAGCCCTATGGCTTTGAGATTACTTATGACCAGATTCCCGCTGCGATGGCGATTCCGGTCTCAGGTATGTTCGTGGGTTTGCTGGTGGCCATGTTTATTAGCTACCGTAAGCCGCGTCTCTATAAAGATATCCATGTGGAACAGCAGCAAAGTATCTCTGCTGAACTGGGTGTAGAACAAAAATCAGCAAAGCCACAAATTGCTAAATTTACTATCTGGATGGCAGCGGTTGCTGTCTTTGCAACCCTTGCAGTACAGCTCTATTCAGATTCGATGATTCTTGCCGGTCTGGTCGGTGTAGCGATCTTAAGCTGTGCCGGAATCTTTAAATGGAAAGAAGCAGACGATGTGATCATTACCGGTATGCGTATGATGGCCCTGGTTGGTTTTATTATGATTGCCGCGCAAGGTTTCGCTGCCGTAATTGAAGCGACTAATCAGGTACCAGCCTTAGTCGAAGCTTCGGTGAACTGGATTGGCGATAGCCAGGCACTGGCTGCTTTCCTGATGTTGTTGATTGGTCTGTTAATTACATTAGGGATCGGTTCATCATTCTCGACTGTTCCAATTCTGGCGATTATTTATGTACCGCTCTGTATTCAATTTGGTTTTAGTCCTGCGGCAACTATTGCGATCATCGGGACTGCGGCTGCTTTGGGCGATGCCGGTTCTCCAGCATCAGATTCAACCCTAGGCCCAACATCCGGTCTGAATATGGATGGTCAGCATGACCATATGAAGGATAGTGTGGTTCCAACCTTCATTCATTTTAATATTCCACTTATGATTTTTGGCTGGATTGCAGCCATGGTTCTGTAAGTCAATTTTAATCTGCTCTGATATAAACCGGAGCAGATTTTCCTAGATTTAAAATAAATTATAAGATGTATTTAAAATATATATTTAAATATAAAATTAATATAAACCTGATTATTTTGCTCTGAATATTGTTATATTAACCTGATTAATTTGCTGGGTATTTAAAACCAACCAATATAGTCAATTTAAAATAAATATTTAATAATTACATATACTTAAATAATAAATAAAATTTAGTTTTATAATCTCTATTGCATATTAATTTAAGTCATGTTTATTATTAATTAAGAAATATTTTCTTAATAATTATTCTTCCCTTGGGGTATTTTAAAATGTTAAAGCAAATAGCTCTAATTGCATTAATGGGTCTTTCAGCATCTGCGATGGCAGGTCAATGGCAAGTGAAAGTGGGGGCTTCTGTATTAGCACCTACTCAGGAAACTGACCTGATTCCTGGTGTAGTTGAAGATGCTAAAGCAAGTAGCGAACTCAATTTTACTCCTTCAGTCGAATATTTCTTCAATGACAACATTTCAGCCGAATTATTATTGGCTACCCCATTTAAACATGATGTTGAGATGGCGGGTGATGTGAAAATTGCATCATTAAAACATCTACCACCAACAATCACAGCCAAATATAATTTTAAAAATTCAAGCCGCTTTACTCCATATATCGGTGTAGGTGCTACAGTATTCATTCCATGGGATGAAGAATTTAGCCAAACTGCAAAAGACGCATTAGGTGTAGCAAAGCTTGATGCAGATGTTGCTTATGGGGTAGCTGGCCAAGTCGGTTTTAACTTCCAGCCAGCGGATGCAAAAAACTGGGGTGTCTTTGTTGATGCACGTTATGCAGACTTAGATACAGATCTGGAAGCAAAGACTGCTGATGGTACAAAAATTAATTTAGGTGAATTTGGGATCGATCCTTGGGTGTATACGATCGGTTATAGTTATAAATTCTAAGTTCCAATTTTTTGGTTCACTTTTTCCAAAAGTCTCATGCTGAATGGGGCTTTTTTCAAAATAACAACGATTTATAACGTATTGAAATTGAGCAGATTGGCAATACTCAAATATATTAAAACGAATAAAGTAAATATTAATTGAATACGACTTAATAATAAGGAAGATCAAAGCATGAGTTTTTTGTCGAAGAGTCTTTTGATCTTCAGCACGCTGTTTATTTCACAGAGTTATGCTGCCAGTTTTAATTGTCAGAAAGCGACCACCGCGACTGAGAAAACAATTTGTGAACATCGTTTGCTGAATGATGCGGATGTCAAAATGAGTACCAGCTATAACATCTTGCGCCGTATGGTGCCGATGGGAACACGTTCGGTGATTCAACGCGATCAGGTGAAATGGCTGCAGTTTCGTGACCGCTGTCAGGAATCTGTATCCTGCTTGAGTCAGGTCTATAATATGCGTCAGCAACAGTTGGATCTGCATTTTGATCGTATCTATAAAATGGGGCCTTATTAAGTCTTGTCCATCCAATCAATTAAACTGATAAAAATAAAAGCCATAAAAATATTTTTTGCGAAAAAATTATTTTGAGGCTATTGAAAATTATTGAACTCACTCCATTCATATAGGCAGCAGTTAACGTCTGTATCTAAAATAATAGGAGTGATTCATGAGCGATTTGAGCGTACAAAAACACAGTTTCCAGGCTGAGGTAGCGCAGTTACTGCACCTCGTGACCCATTCGCTTTATTCAAATCCTGAAATTTTCCTGCGTGAATTAATTTCTAATGCTTCAGATGCGTGTGACAAATTACGTTTTGAAGGCATTAATCATCCTGAATATTATGAAAATGATCCTGACCTCCGCGTTCGTGTCAGCCTCGATCCAGAAAATAAAACTATTACCATTTCAGATAACGGGATCGGTTTAAGCCAGCAAGAAGCCATTGAAAATCTGGGGACAATTGCCAAATCGGGTACCAAAGACTTTATGTCAAAACTGACGGGTGATCAGAAAGCTGATGCGCAGCTGATTGGTCAGTTTGGTGTCGGTTTCTACTCAGGCTTTATTGTGGCTGACAAAATTACCGTAGAATCACGCCGTGCCGGTACGGATGCCTCAGAAGGGGTACGCTGGATCAGTGGCGGTACCGGTGAATTCGAAGTTGAACAGATCACCAAAGAAGGCCGTGGTACCGATATTATTCTGCATCTGCGTGAAGATGCGCTGGATTATTTGCAAAGCTATAAAGTCAAACAGATCATCAATAAATATTCAGATCACATCAGCCTACCAATCCAGATGCAAAAAGAAGTCTGGCAGGAAGAAGAAGCTGCTGAAGGTGAAACACCAAAAGGCGGTCAATATGTGAAGATCGATGAGTGGGAAGCGATTAACTCGGCCAGCGCACTGTGGACTCGGAATAAATCTGAGATTACTGAAGAGCAATATACCGAATTCTATAAGAACCTGACTCATGATTTTGCTGCACCATTGGCTTGGGCGCATAACCGTGTTGAAGGTAGTACTGAATATACCCAACTGCTTTATATCCCAAGCAAGGCGCCACAGGATATTTTCACCCGTGAAGCCAAAGCCGGCATCAAGCTGTATGTGAAACGTGTCTTCATTATGGATGATGCGGATAACCTGATTCCAAACTATCTGCGCTTTGTACAGGGTGTGGTGGACAGTGCCGATCTGCCATTAAACGTGAGCCGTGAATTGCTACAGGAAAGCCGTGATGTGAAAACCATCCGTGAAGGCAATACCCGCCGTATTCTGACCACTTTGGATAATCTGGCAAAATCTGAAGATGAAAAAGATCAGGAAAACTTCAAAACTTTCTACCGCGAATTTGGTGCGGTACTGAAAGAAGGTCTGGGTGAAGATTTCGGTAATCGCGAACGTATCTTGAAACTGCTGCGCTATGCAACTTCAACGAATGATGAAGTAAGCACTTCATTGGCGGACTATAAAGCACGCATGAAAGAAGGCCAGAAAGCGATTTACTACATTACTGCTGAAAGCCTGAATGCTGCGAAAAACTCACCGCAACTGGAAGTGTTCAAGAAAAAAGGCATTGAAGTATTGCTGATGTCAGAGCGTGTTGATGAATGGGCAATGAACTTTGTTCATGAGTTTGATGGTACGCCATTGCAAAATGTTTCTAAGGGTGCAGTCGATCTAGGTGATCTGCAAGATGCGGAAGAGAAGAAAGCACTTGAAGCTGCTGCTGAACAGTTCAAACCTGTGGTTGAAAAGCTGACAGATTCTTTGAAAGATAAAACTAAAGAAGTACGTGTAACGACTCGTCTGGTTGATTCACCAGCCTGTCTGGTCACAGGGGAAGGAGAGCTTTCTCCACAACTGATCCGTATGTTGAAAGATGCAGGTCAGCCTGTACCGGATGTGAAGCCGATTCTGGAGATTAACCCGGAACATCCATTGGTGAAAAAACTCGAAGGTTCTGCTCAGTTTGATGATCTGGCCAATGTAATCTTTGATCAGGCAATGATTGCAGAAGGTGGTTTACCAGAAAATCCGGCTGAGTATGTAAAACGTATTAACAGTCTATTATTGGGTTAATTTTTTATACTTCAAAAATCCCTCTACGGAGGGATTTTTTATGTTCTGAATCTAGTGTTTAAAACTTCAATTTTTCCTTAATGATTTAAAAAAGCGATAGCTAGAATAAAAAAATACCTTTAAGTTTTAAATCTATAAAATAGATAATAATTAAAATATTAATTTATAATAACGATTATTAAGTTAAGAGAATTCTCCCATGAAAAAATCACTGATGATGAGTCTGAGTACAATCATTCTGATGTCAATGAGCGCAGCCACAATGGCTGATACTGAGTCCAAAAAAGTGACTCGCAGTGATCGTATTAGTTTTCAGGCACCAATGAAAAAAGAAGCACCAAAAGTAAAACGAATTCAGCGTACAGACCGCGCAGTATGGAATATGCCACAGATGGAACAACCTTCTTTGCAGCAAAAACGTGTGATTCGTAGTGATCGTATTGCTTTTACAACGGTTGAGCACCGCCAATAAAAACTCATTGGATTCAGACATTAAAAAGCCCATATTTTATGGGCTTTTATAGTTTCGGATTTGTTCAAATTTAGAAAATGGCCTCAAGACGTACCATCGCACCGAGATAATGGCTGCGGTCCAGTCGGTCATCATTCAGATAGTTCAGGTCGCCCTGCACAAAGAACCATTCACGTAAGAAAGGCTGTCTCCAGGACACATAAGGCCCCCAGCGATTTAAGCGTAAATCTTTATCATCCAGATAGCCGCCCGTATAGATACCATAGTTAAAGCGGTTGCCCTGGAAAAATTGATGCTGTCTGAAGGTATAGTTATCCCAAGTCAGATCGTCTTCCTGCTCATCTGCATAGGTCAAACTTAACTGATTGGAAAAAAAGGCCTCATTGGGACGGGCATGGATCAGTTCTAGGTTGGTCCGCAAATAATTTTCACTCTGCAATCCATAGCGATAAATCTGTTCGGCATGAAAAGAGAAGTCATTCTGCATCGCCCAGTCTTTACTGATTTTGGCCCGTACATAGATATCATCCCCAGAACGTACCCCCAGATCCAGATCGCTATCGAAAGGTAGACCTTTCGAAAATTCTGACCAGCGGAGTGCAAACGAGCTGTTGTTCTCGCGGGTACGGCGAATATCCAGATTTTTATCCCGGGCATTGCCAGGATTTTCATTGGTAATCGCGACATTGGTGTCCAGTTCGTTATCCAGACTGTCATCACCAAAAACCAGACTTAACTTTTGTTCCAAGGTTGGAAGCTTGATTTTTCCTCGAATCCTCGGCTTGATTTCATAGTTTTCATATTTGTCCCAGCTATTATCCAAGATGATTCGCAAAGTCGCTGTTGCTGGCTCATCCGGGTTGGTCTGGCCAAACCAGTTATCAATCTTATGTGCGGTGCGGTCTGCCCATTCACGGATTCTTTTCTGCTTTTTGTCAGCCCAAGATTTATCTTCTGTTTCCTCAGTAGTGGGCACCATCGCTTCGTCTGACTGTTCAGGTAAAATCGTGGGCGTGGCATCGATCAAGCGTGGAATCTGATCTAAAATACCTGTACCTGTACCTGTACCTGTACCTGTACCTGTACCTGTACCTGTACCTGT
>ERZ1023241.62-NODE-62-length-48921-cov-502.236115_pt1 | contig 48921 bp, 41 predicted proteins | sample MGYA00380455_ERZ1023241 | MGnify/ENA primary metagenome ERZ1023241 (study PRJEB33173, sample SAMEA4830304) | metagenome | study: EMG produced TPA metagenomics assembly of the PRJEB25223 data set...
CCACCATATATGTGTATGGTGGAGTAAATACTTATTTAACATAATCAAATTTTGTCTTAATAACGAAGGTTTAAATTTCTTCTAATAACAAATTTTCGAGGTACGAATTATTGATAACCTAATTATTTAATGAATTAATTATATTTATTTGTTTTTTATCTCTATAAGACGCTAATTCAGGAATTGACAATTGCTTGTAAGCTTCATTCACCATATTTATAAGTTTTTCTATGTTATCTTCATTTAATTCAGGATGACCTAGCTGTTTCCATAATTCAGGCATATTTTTTCCTAAATGGCTCATAAAATCTTCAAATCCACCTTCTCCTCCACCCAGATGAAATGATAAGAAAGGACCGTCAGCTGCCCATCTTAAGCCTAATGAACTATCAACGACTGTATCTAACTCTTTAGGATTAACGACACCTTCTAAGACCAAATTTATACATTCTTGAAATACTGCTGCTTGTAAACGATTAGCTACAAAACCGTTAATTTCTTTTTTTAAAGTAATCGGTGATTTACCAAGTGATTCATAAAATTCTTTTGTTTTATTAAGTGTAAGTTCAGACGTTTCTTTTCCAGGTACAATTTCTACTAAAGGAATAAGGTGCGGTGGGTTAAAAGGGTGACCTACGCACATTCTCTCTGGATTCTCCATTTTTTCAGAAATAATAGATGCTGGTATAGAAGAGGAAGAAGTTAAAAATACGGCCTCTTCATCAGCGTATTCCTCTAAATTTTGGTAGAGATTTTGCTTGAATTCTATATTTTCTGGTCCATTTTCTTGTATTATTTTTGCACCTTTTACAGCTTTAGATTGATCTTTTTCAATAATTAATTTTTTCAATAATTCATTTGTATCGTAACCTAGATTTTTTAATGTAGGTTCTATATCTTTAATACCATTAATCACATCATCTTCTAATGTTTTACTAATATCATTAATTCTAACTTCATATCCATTAGCTAAAAATAAAGCTGCCCAGGATGTTCCGATAACTCCTGCTCCAATAATTGTTATTGGATTGAATTGTTTAAGGTAACTCATGAATAATCCTCCAATATAAAATAATTTTTATAAATAGTTATGAATTACTTCGGGACGGCCTAAATATAAATCAGCAATAATATGTTGCCCATCTACGATTTTACGCACTGGAAAATCTGCTAATGGTGCCATAATATGTTCAAACAATTGAAGTCTTACAGGCGAACGGTATGCTTCTTTCACTTCAAAGTTAGTAATTTGACTTCGTGTTAACTCACTTTTAATAAGTTGACCGTCGTAATCACGCATTTGTTTTAACATAAATTGAGGTTGAGAAATTATAGAATCAGCTTCCTTATTTTCCATACTAAAGTGTTTATAACCCATAGTAGTCTGCGCTACTCGTATTGATCCGTAATCTAATGTACCAACTATAACATCGTTATCTACGTAAAGATTAGGTTGACCAGCTTTTTTAGGAAAAGATGCAATTTCTCGACCTGATGCTATAGCTCCTTGGTTATCTACATACATACTTAAATAAAATTCACCTTTTTCTCCTTTATATTCGACAGGAATAACTTGTCCTGCCTCCATATAAGATCCCAGTCCTGTACTATCAGGCATGTTGATAATTTCAAATTTTATTAAATTACTTGTAACCTTTAAAGGTTCTGGTACTACAGCTTGTAACGCTTCTACATCAGTTTCATAAACAACATTTATATATTCCCTATTTCTATAAAATGGATTAACTTGTGGGAAAACAGGCGCATTAACTGGGGTTGCCATTAGATTTTTGACATTTTCTTGTTTCATATTACTTCACCTCTTAAAATTACATTAATTTTTTGAATTGTTGTAGAGTGTTATCAAAATTCGGAAGTGTTCTCGATGTTGATGCACTTGATACAGTATCAACTATTATTTGATTAAAAGGAGTAGAAATATTATTTTTATTTCCTACAGATACAACTAAACCATTTATATAATCAATTTCAGTTTCTCTATCTTTTCTTAAATCTTGAAGCATACTCGCTTCAAGTTTTCTATTAGGTTTTATAAGATCATTTAATTTATCAGAATGCTTAAGGTTTTCAAAGATTTCTATTGAATGATGACCCATATTCGCGAATTGTACATTATTAGCATGTCCTACTTTTATACATTCGTCTACAATATGCATAGCTGCAGTAAATGCAATTCTATTATCTAATATGTCGCCATATGTGCAATTCAATGCTGCAGATAAACCGCTAAATGCAGAATTAATCAATAATTTAGACCATTTTGTTCCCATTAAATTATCAGATAGATGTACATTACCAATACTATCTAACACGTTTTTAAGTGTTTTTAGTCTATTAGTTATTTCACCATTAAGTTCACCGATTTGAAGTGCATAATTTTTAAAAGCATCATAATCAGTAGTTAATTCTGAAACACCAGGCCCTTTAAATGTAGCTCCGAATTCTACAGAACCTGCAACAATATTTTTTCTAGGTATATACTGTTGTATAACTTCTTCTGGAACGCCATTTTGTAAAGATAATAATACACCATCTTTGTTTAAAATAGTTTTGATTAATGGTAAAACTTTTTTATTATAAGTTTGTTTCGTTAATAACAAAATTAAGTCGTAAGTTTTATTAATTTTTTCTGGCTTTGTGGCATTAACAGAGATATGAAAATCAGTAGTTCCTGTTATACTTGCGCCTAATTCATTCATTGTTTCAACATGTTCTTCAAAAGTGTCTATAAGATCGACAGTATGTTCAGATGAAGATAAATATGCCCCCATAATCGTTCCTAAAGATCCTGCTCCATAAATTGCTATATTCATTAACTATCACCTCAATTACTACCCTACACCTCTGAATTAATATATACTAATACATATATTTTATAGATATATAAGCTACAACTTATGTAATAAAGGAGAAATTTTTTGGAACTCTTACATTTAAAGTATTTTCAATGCGTAGCCAAACATTTAAATTACACTAAAGCTGCTGAAGAACTTAAAATTAGTCAACCTGCTTTAAGTATGATGGTTAAAAAATTAGAACAAGAATTAAAAATTGATTTGTTTTATAAAAAAGGACGAAATATTTTTTTGACGGATAATGGAGAAATATTATTAAGATCAGCAGATAATATTATGAATGAATTAAATAAGGCAGAAGATTTAATTTACAAAAATGAAGAAACCAAACAAAATACGATTAGTTTTGCTTCTTCACATAGCCGTCTTATATCTGATTTATTTGATAAATACATTAAATTTAATCCACGATATATGTTTAACTGTGAAATAGAAACCATGGGGCAAATTACTCAAAAATTGTTGAATTATGACATCCAATTCGCTTTAAGTTCAATGAAAATATCTCACCCTGACATTAGTAGTCATCCAATTATTAAGGAAGATATTGTAATTACTTACCCAAAGCAATATGATGATAAAAAAGCAAATTTTATATACGATAATAAACTGTATAAAACATTTATTTTTCCTTCTCATAATGACGATTATAATACTTTGATAAAAAATAAGCTGAATAATATGAATGTTAATATTAATAATATTACATATGTTGATGATACTTTTATTAAGTCTATAGCAAAGCAAAGGCAATATTTTGCTTTTATACCTGTAAGCATGTGTAAAGAGTTGAATTTGCCCTACCTTAAACAATCAGACTTAATTATTCATACTTTAATCTATTTATCTTCATCAAAACAAAATATATTAAACGAAGCAAATTCAGATATGTATCAATTTATTGAAAATTATTTAAAAACACATAAACATGTTTATGTCGTTTAGATAAAATAATTACCTTTATTATCAAAATCAACATAAAGGAGTAGACAAATGGTAAAAGAAACGCTCGATATTTTTAAAAGAGGATCTTTTTAAAAGAAGCCTCTTAATGGTTTTACGATCAAGTTTTTTCTTAATGACGAACACTATTAAGAAAAAACTTAATTGTTTGTTGGTAATGTTATATTTTTAAATTCTTGAATAAAATATATACTCATAGAAAAATCTCAAAATACGAAATTTTAGAAATATATTAGTCTATATTTCTAGTAGGTGTATATGATTTTCCTGAACTTTCAAAATACATTTTTGAGATTTTTCGTTTTTTTTCTTTGTATCGTAAGTACATTAATATAGTTGCAATGATCCATATTGGTAAAAAGTACACCGCTCTTCTCGTTTCGTTTGAAAATAATAATAATACAAAAGCAAAAAAGAAAAATGCTAGGACAATATAAGCAGCGTAGTGTCCGCCTTTTAATTTGAACTTATTTCTTTTATGTTCATCTTTATTTGAACGAGCGTATTTAATATAAGAAATAATAATTAGTACCCATACTAATAAATATAATACAGTTGATACTGTTGTTATATATATAAATAGTTTTATTGCGTTAGGAAAAATATAGTTCAACATAACAGCTATCAACAATATTGATGTTGAAATAAACATAGCAATATGTGGAACACCATGTTTATTAGTTTTTGCCATGATTTTTGGCGCTTGTTTTTCTTTTGATAAACCGTATAACATTCTACTGTCAGAGAATATACCACTGTTTGTTGCTGACGCTGCAGCAGTGATAACAACAAAATTAATTGCGCTAGCCGCAAATGGAATACCTAAAATTGCCAAGACTTGAACAAATGGACTATTATCTGGTGATATCTTATTCAATGGCATAATTGACATGATAACAGCTAAAGATCCAATATAAAAAAGTAATATTCTAATGGGAACACTATTTACCGCTTTAGGTATAGATTTTTCAGGATTTTTCGTTTCACCTGCTGTAACTCCAATCAATTCAATACCAATAAATGAGTATACTGCCATCTGAAATGACATTAAGAACCCATAGGGACCGTTGGTAAAAAAGCCATCTGTATAAAGATTACTAAAGCTAGCTGTTGTTCCATAACTATTTATACCTAAAAATATTACTATAACGCCAACAACTATCAATGCTATAACTGTAATGACTTTAATCATTGAAAACCAAAATTCGACTTCTCCAAATAATTTTGCTCCTAATGAATTAAAGACAATAAGTAGTAACACAATACACAATATTGTTAACCAATTAGGAATTGCTGTAGACCAATAATTAACATAACTTCCCATTGCTGTTAAATCAGACATACTTGAAGTAATCCAACTTAACCAATATGTCCAGCCAATTAAAAATCCAGCATAAGGACCTAATTGGTTATTGGCGATATCAACAAAAGATTTATATTTAGTATTACTAAGTAAAAGTTCACCTAATCCTCTCATAAACATAAATAAGATAAAGCCAATTATAAGGTATGTAATAAGTATCGAAGGACCTGTTAGTGATATTGTTTGCCCAGATCCTAAAAAAAGACCTGTTCCAATAGCTCCTCCGATAGCTATTAATTGTATATGTCTATTACTTAAACCTCGTTGAAGTTCATTTTTCAATGAAGTTCCCCCTTTGTTATTGTAAGCGATTTCCATTTATATTATGGTACTTTAAAACATTTTTCAATCATAAACCTATTAAATGATATTTTAATAATATTTTTAAAAACGATATATAGCGGCATTTATTTTTTGTGCATTGCGAAAATATAAGTAATATAACCAGTTTACATAATCTATAAATTATCAGATATTATGAAAGTAGTATATATACTAACCTTTCGTTTATATAGTATGTTCGCTTTATCGTTTGTTAATAATAAGGAGGAAAAACTGCCTAAAATAGCCATACCTATTTTAAATATTAATTTGCAAACACAAAAGATTCTATACTCATTACACTCCCATATATTTTTCAGGTATTTTAAGTTCTGCTATTGGAGCTAAAATAACGCTTTTAGATAAAAGTTAGTTACTGATAATAATATTAAAAGTACAAAACTGGAAATCATATCCACTAACATTTCTATAAAATTTATGAAATTATTGATGATAATCGTATATTAGGATTTGAATATTATGAATACTTTCCTTCTAAAGTGTGAGAAAATTTTGCTTATTCTTTAAAATTTATATAGCAATCGTTATTAAAACAAAATTTAATTATGAAACGATTAAGAGACTCCTTTTAAAAAGGAGTCTCTCTTAATATTACTTCTGATAACCATCAATTATTTAAACTAATAACTATCATGTACCTAACACCCATTATATATACATGTACAGTTTAAATTCTTAAATTTATCTGAGATTTCTATACATTATAAAACGCAATTGTTGGGAGATTAAAAGCTAATATATTAACTTAATTTCCATTAGTTATCATTTATATTTAATGTAAGGTTAACGTATTGATAGAACATTTGTAAACGAATACTCTAATCATAATAATCAAAAAATATTTACAATTAAATTAAACTTGTTAGAGTATTATTTTTTTGAATAAATGCTGATTCTATATTAGTTAATTGATTCACAACTTCTTTAAATTGTTTTGGGGTGAAGTAATTAATTAAATATCTTTCTATGCTTTTTGTTAATAATAATGTTATTGTTTCTAATAATATTTCTCCTTCCGATGTTAATCCTACTAATTTAATACGTTTATTATCAGAATATATACATTGCACATAACCTTTTGTTTCTAATTTTTTTACACGTTTTGATGCTGCTGTTTTATAAACACTTTGTTTATCTGCAAGTTCATTAACAGTAATTTTTCTTTTAGATTGGATTAAGATCATAGCTTCAATTTGTTCACAAGAGAGTAAATTATCTACTTTGCTAACTATTTCTGAAATATCTTTATTAATATGCATTATGACTAAATAAAATTGTTTTATTATTATTTCCCAATCTTCATTTGAACTTTTCATATTAATCTCCTCATTAAAACAAATTATATATCTTTAAAGTTTATTCAATAACATTACTTTCTTCTGCTTTTTCCGTTGCTTTTCTCATTATTGGATCTGTAAACGGTTTAAATATAACACCAATTAATAAAAATCCTATACCATATAATGAAAGTATCGATAATTTTTTAGTTAAAATTTCAGGTACGGGTCCTCCAACTGCTTCTCTTAAAGCGTCTATTGAATAAGAGAAAGGTAAATATGGGTGAATAGATTGAAAGAACTCTGGTGTAACTTCGATAGGGAAAGTACCACCACCACCTGCTATTTGAAGTACAAGGAATATTATTGCAATTGCTTTCCCTGGGTTCCCTAACAATGAGACTAAAGTGTATACGATTGAAATGAATACAAGCGATGAGAATACTGATATCGTAATAAACCATACAATAGATTCAACTTGCGCTTGCAGTATCACGATATCTCCAATTGATACGATGAGTGCTTGAATGACACCCAGCATGTAGAACAACCCACTCTTTCCTAAATATATTTCTCTTGTTGTTAGATGTGGCTCTAATGATTTATGTTTATTATCTGTTGTTAATAAACTTACCAGTAATAAAGCTCCAACCCATATTGCTAATGCTGTGTAAAATGGTGTACTCGCTGAACCATAGTCTTTCACAGGAAAGATATCTTTTTGATCTATATTAATTGGATTTGCGATTACATTAGCTTGTTTTTTTAAATCATTTTTCAATAGATCTACCATTTTATCCACTGCATCGTCGTCTTCAATCTCACCGAACAGTTTGTTTGCTTTTGCTAGATCTTTTTCAACATCTGGCAATTGGTTCCGTGCAAAATCTGCTAGATTGTGCAAGCTTTCTTTTGCACGTGGTTGATTTGCATCTAAAATATCTACTAAATTATCATAGCGATTAAACAGTGTAGGTATTGTATTATTTACAGTCGCTGTTGTATCAGATAACTGTTGTTCTAAACCTGGCAAGTCATTTTCAATAAATGATGCTGCGTCAGAAACACTTTGTTTGAATTGTGGATAATAGTTTTGTGCAATAGCCATTGCATCCATATATCTTTGTTCAATGACTGGTAGCGCACTTTGAATCCTCTCGATTCTATTCTTACCAGTAGTTAAAATACTTTCTCCTGAATTTATAACTTGATCAATTGTGTTTAATTTCGATTGAACAGTTGATAGTTTTAAATCGCCCTCATTTAATAATGACATCACGTCATTAGATACATCTAATAATTTTTGGTTTAGTTCTGACTTAATATAGTTTCTTAAATCATCTAGGCTACTATTTACGCGTGGAATTTCTTTAAGTAATTCTACTGCTTCTTCTTTACCAGAGCTTCCATTCGAAAGTGCTTCACTAAGTTGATTTTGTGTCTTAATTAAATTATTAATTCTATTATTTGCTGATTCTAATTCCTTAATCTCGTTAGAAAGATCTACATTTTCTTTATCTTCGAGCTCTGATAATACATCTATAAATTGTTGATTAGATTTACTTGTTACTTCAAGTCTAGATTTAATATTATCTAAAGTTTCTTTGAAATCTTTTGGCTTATCTGTAGATATGGTACCGTATATGACATTTTTTAGCGTATTAATATCTTCTTGGCTACTTTCCGCTTGTTTGTCGGCATAATTGGATAAAGATAATAATGATCTTGAGAGTGAAGATTCCATTGCATTTATATCTTTATTACTTAATGTTGTTCCATTTTGACTATTTTCAGCATTTGCATTATTATCATTACTTATTTGTGAAGTTTTAATATTTGAATAATTATCTGATCCTTTAGAACTTTGTTGCTTAGTTTCAACATTTTCTTGTAATCGTTTATTAGCATTTTGATTTGCTTCTTGAGCATTATCAACGACTCCTTGATACCCTTCGACACGCTGTTTCACTGAAGGTAAATATCCTTTCGCCTCATTCAGACCTTGTAGCCCTGCGTCAATACCTTCGCTTGCAACGTCTACACCACGATTAATTTTTGGAAAAGATTCTGGTACATCATTAGATGCAATATTCAAAGCTTTTTCAATATTTGGCATATAGTTGTTTAACGCCAATACCAATTTAGCTCGCTCGTTTAACGCCGGAACGGCTGCATTAACTTGGTTTAATTTATCTGCTGCATCTATTACTTCTCCTTTATGTGTATCTAATGCTCTAAATTTATCAGCGTAATTGTCAATTTCATCCTGATTTTCATCTAAATATATTATTTTATCAGCTAGATCATTAATTTTGGGTATAGAATTATTTGCTTTAGATACTGCATCTTCAATTTTATTTATAGTTGGAATTTGTTCCTCAAGTTTCACACCAAATCGGTTTGCTTCATTTAATAATGCTTTGGTCACTGTCTCATTAAATTGATCATTTGCTTTTTGAACAATGGCGCTCGTGCCTGCACTCGTCATTTTAGGCGCAATTGCATTAAGTTTTTGATTCACTTTGTATTCTACATCTGCTTTATGTGGATCTTTTCGAAGTGTACCGGTAATTTGGTGTGTAAACTTCTCTGGTATGTAAATTGCCGCGTAATAATTTCCCATCTTCAAATCGTGATCTGCTTTTTTTCGACTTACAAATTGCCAATCAAAGTTATTATCTTTCTTTAGTTTATTGGTAATTTTATTGCCCACGTTCACATCTTTTTCTTTTACTGTATCTCCCTTATCCTCATTCACAACAGCCACTTTAATATTTTTAGTATTTCCGTATGGATCCCATGTCGCTTCTAAGTTAAACCAAGCATAAAAAGAAGGAAGAAGTGCTAAACCACCTAAAATCACTAAAACAGCAGGTGTCTTAGCAATTTTTTTTAAATCCATAATAAATAATTTTATTGCGTTCTTCATTTATGCACCTCTAAAACTGTATCTATTATTTTTTCTTATATGAATTTCAAATTACTATTTGTTTATTTCATATAAGTTGCTATACTGAATTCATTAATAAAGTCCATTCGTTTTTTAGTTGATATGCATCAACTAAAATGAAATCTATTTCTAGTGTACCAACACAAACCATTGTTTGTACATAGCAAAGTAACATAATTTAGAAAAGAGGTATTTTCATGAATCAAAAAAAATTATTAGCCTGTGTTCTTTCAACTTCTTTACTTATTCCATCATTTTTTATCAACAACGTTAGTGCCGAAACTTTAGAAAAAAATGCTTCGGCTTCTGAATCAAGTGATACGTATAATGGAAAAGATGAGGAGCAAGGTAAACAATCCCATTCACAAAAAAATGGAAATGGTGAAAAGAATGAATCTCACGATGAAAAGGAAACTAATGAGTCCAAGAGTAAGTTGAATAGTACAAAAGATATAAATAATAAAAAACATGAAACTTCTGATAATAAATCATCCAATGAAAAAATGTCGAATTCATTTAATGATTCATCATCTTATTATCATTCAAATGTTTTGAATGTTTTCAAACCAACACCTTTTAAAAGTCATGATAACGGATTATCTGAATTATTAGATCAACTACTCTCTAATAATAATAAAATAGAACAAACTTCTACTACAGAGAATAAAGACGATCAAAATGAGGCAAACGACAGTCAAAATGGCGATGCATCTATAGACCAAACAAATAAAAATAACACATATTCTAATGACAGTGATGAACCAAATACTAATCATTTGGAAGGAAATACCGATGAGGAATCACTACAAGATGACATTGATGATGTACATACTTCTAAGAAGTTAGACGAGGATCATATAAGTAATACGAATGACTCAAACAAACTTCCACTTGATCAAAATCCTCAAAAAGAGAACGGTGAGTCAAAGCAATCTTATGAAGAAGCAAATAATGATGCTAATGATCTAGACAACAAAGATAATGACAGACCTGCTACTGAAAACGATAATTCCAACAGTGCTAACGAAAACGCTAATAAATCAGATGCAAAATCTGACGATAAAGTATTAGATACCATTTTAGACGAATATAGTGAAGATGCTAAAAATAATAAAAAACAATATGATTCTCAAAAAGATGATTTATCAAATAGAAATAGTAAAAGTAAAGAAAGTAATTCTGAGAAGCAGGCATCGAACACAAACGCTAATCCTCAATTACCTTCTGAATCACAATTAGCTAAAAAAGAAAAACCAGCTCAATCATTTGAAAATGACCTAAACCAATCAAATATCAGGTCTACTGCAACTTTCCAACAATTGCCAAATTTGTCGGATGATAATAATTCTAACGATATAACAATTACTGAAAGTAAAAATACACGACATTTTATTAAAACAGTTGCACAAGACGCTCACGACATAGGTCAAGATGAAGATATTTATGCATCTGTTATGATTGCCCAAGCTATATTAGAATCTGACTCAGGTACTAGCGATCTTGCTAATTCACCACATTTCAATTTATTTGGAATAAAAGGCGATTATGAAGGTCAGTCGGCTACATTTAACACACTTGAAGATAATGACAACTATACGTTCCAAATTTCAGCAAACTTCCGCAGCTATCCAAGCAAAAAAGAATCATTGGAAGATTATGCCCAATTAATCAAGCATGGCATCGATGGTGATCAAGACATTTATAAACCAACATGGAAAAGTGAAGCTTATAGTTACCGTTCAGCAACAATGCATTTGGCGGCCACATACGCGACTGATTCACAATATGCGGACAAATTAAATAGTATTATCGACCACTATGATTTAACACAGTTTGATAATAAAAAAATGCCTAATTTAGATAACTACAAAGCGAATAACGATCATTATGATTTATCTGTTAAACCATTTTCAGAAACAACAAATGACTCTCCTTATCCTCATGGACAATGTACATGGTATGTTTATAATCGCATGGCACATTTCGACAAATATGTTAGTGGTGATCTAGGCGACGCACGAAACTGGAATAATCGAGCAGAAAGAAAAGGTTATACTGTTTCTTCAACACCAAAAGACCACAATGTAGTTGTATTTGAGGCAGGTCAAAAAGGATCAGACCAGATTTACGGTCACGTAGCTTTTGTAGAAAAAGTTAACGATGATGGTTCTATCGTTATATCAGAATCAAACGTTAAAGGGCTTGGTATCGTTTCTTATAGAACGATTGACGCAGATTCTGCAACTGAATTGAGTTACATTACAGGTAAAAATAATTAATTTAAAATAGTTTTTTAATGAAAATGCGCCATGCAAAAGTTTCACTTAAAAGTGTTAACTTTTGCATGGCGCATTTGAAATATATTGTAGCAAGTGACATGACTCATATTTAATATATTTATTTTAGTATTTATGATTTTTACGCTTAGCAAACCATATGAGTCCGACACCTACAAATAGCAATGCAATGGCAAATGGAATTGTCGACTTTTTAACTACAGTGCCTGCATCAGGTAAAGAGAAGTTACCATTATTATCGAACAAACCACTTAAAAAGCCATCTGATTCACCTATAGATAAAGCCCGGCTAGATGAAGGATTAGGTATATCTTTAATTTCGTCTAATATACTATTACCATTGAATAAATCATCAATTAGACTTGGTGTTTCTAGTAGTTTTGACATCTGTTTATCTCTATCTAATAAACTGCTATCAAACGTATTAGATAAACTTGACGTATATTTCAATGGCTCAAACAAACCACGCATATCATTTTTAAATTCACTTATATCTTTATCTGCCTTTAATAAATCATTCAATTGATTATTAATGCCGGATTTCATTAGATTTAATAAGTTATTCGCAGAATCTTTTTTTTTGGCAATAATATCAGCAAGTGCTTTAGCTTTAGCATTATTTAATTTCGTAGCTAACATCGTTTCTAAAGCTTTGCGCTTGTCATGAGATTGGTCCAATATATTTTCTAAAATATCATCACTTGTAACATTGTCACCAAAATGTTGTTTGAGTAACGCTAAAATTTGTTCGTTACTTGGCTTTTTACGCATTATTTTATCAGCGATTTTCGATGTGTCAGTATAATCAAATTTAGTAGATAGTATTGTTTTAATCAGTTCCTTCTTATCAGCAGCTTCATCAAACATAGATTTTAAAACATCATCACTCGTAGTGGTTGATAACTTATCTAACTGACTAACAACTTGACTCGCGATTTGTTGATCTGTTTTACCTTCTGTATTTATACTTCCTAATATAGATTGTGTACTCTTTTCATCAAAAGTATTACTAACAATATCTCTTACAGCTTGGTTTTTATTATCTAAAGATTTTAAATGATTCAATACAATGTCATCTTGTTTTTTTAGACTTTGTTGCGTTTCATCTATTTTTTCTTTTAATCTTTTTTTATTTTCAATAGATATTGAATCTCGTTTAGAAAGACTTGAATCCAATATTTTTAAATTATTTTCTTTATTTTCGACATAATGATCTAAATCATCTTTTACTTTTGAATGGTTTATCGTAACTTTGTCGATGTCTTTTTTAATCTCATCTGGTTGTTTCATTCTATTGCTCTCAGTATTAGACGCATTATTAAATGCTAAATCCTCTTGGCTGTTTTCTTTAACAGCACTTTTATTACTTTCTGAAGTTATATCTTTATTCCCTTCATTTAGTTTACCTCTATCAACTTTATTGGAAAAATCATCAATTTTATCAAGCAATTCGTTTATATTCTGCTTTGCACCTCTTTGATTTAAATTACCGTCAAACGTATCCTCTTGAAGGCCTTCTCTATCAGACAATTCATTACTACCTTGATATTCGATATGATTAGAATTTTCTTCAATAGAAGATGTTATATTATTTTGATTACCTAACCCTTTTTTTACACTTCTTGTATCTTTAGATACTTCATTTTCAATTAAATGGTTCTGAACTTTATTCTGTTCAACGTTTTTGTTCTCAAAATTTTTAGCCTCTTTTAATATTTCTTCAACTTCTACTGTACTGTTCGCATTTGTAATTTTTTTGATAGCAGCATCTTTCTGACTACCTTTAATGTTTTTTAGTTTATCAAGTTTTTCTTTAGCTTCTTGAATATGTTTTTTTAACACTTTTTCACTATCCGGAGCTGTCTCAATATTTAAAATAGCTTTATCTTTTGATTCTACTGATGCTTCTGAAGTCACACTATATCCCATTAAAGAAGCGCTAATAATAAGTGTCGCGCTAGATAATTTAAACTGATGATTTAACCTGGTTTTGTTATTTAAACTATTATATCTTATCTTTTTCATTAAACTCACCTGTTTCCTTAATTATTATTCTAATTATATAAGCTATATTAACTTTATTCAAAGAGGATTTTTAAAATAATAAATTCAGAAGAAATTATAAATGTATTTAGTCTTGTTTATGATATTGTAATGTAATCAATAAATATAACTTTTAAAATACAGAGGATAAAAACTAAGCCCAATAACTATTAAACAAGTTATCGGGCATTTTTTGTTCATTTATTAAAGGTAATGTTAAATTTTCATTCAATAAAAATATTCAAAAATAAAACATGGAATTTATATTGTTGACTGTCCGCGTTTATTCCAGGTTAATGTAAAACTTAGCATAGCCAATATACTGATTATTGTAAGTAGGATAAATCCTGCATCCCATCCTAAATGATCTACTAAAAGTCCCATAATCACATTAGCCATAACAGCACCGCCTAAATAACCAAAAAGTCCTGTTAAACCAGCTGCAGTTCCAGCTGCCTTTTTAGGGACATAATCTAGAGCTTGTAAACCAATTAACATAACTGGCCCGTAAATTAGAAAACCTATTGCAATAAGTGCAATATTATCGATTAATGGGTTACCAGGAGGATTTAACCAATAAACTATTACTGCTATTGTAACGCCTAACATAAAGATGAATCCGGCAGGACCTCGTCTCCCTTTAAATACTTTGTCTGAAATGTAACCACATAATAACGTGCCTGGGATTCCTGCCCATTCATATAGAAAATAAGCCCAACCAGAAGCTTTTAGATTAAAGTCTTTTTCTTCACTTAAATACGTTGGAGCCCAATCTAAAACACCATATCGTACAAAATATACAAATATGTTAGCAATTGCAATTGCCCAGACCCATTTATTATTAAGTACATACTTAAAAAGGATTTCTTTTGTAGTCAATTCGTTTTCCACAGTATGTTTTGATTTAGTATCATAATCGTTTTTATAAGCTTCAATTGGAGGTAGCCCCTCTGATTGAGGCGTATCTCTGATTAAACTATAAGAAATAAATGCAATTATAATTGCAACCAGAGCTGGAATTATAAATGCTCCTTCAAACCCTTTTAAGTAACCAAATGACCAAGTACTTATAATTGTGACACCTATTAATGCTAGAGGAGCCATTAAACCTCCACCCACATTATGTGCTACGTTCCATATTGCAGTTTTACTACCACGTTCGCTTACACTATACCAATGTACAAGAACGCGACCGGAAGGTGGCCATCCCATACCTTGAAACCATCCGTTTAGGAACATCATTATGAACATAATGAAAATACTAGATGTAAGAATAGGTATAAAACCCAATAACAAATTAACCACGGCTGTTAAAACTAAGCCTAACGTTAAGAATATACGTGCATTACTCCGATCACTTACTGTTCCCATTACAAATTTACTTATGCCATATGCAATAGATACAGCTGATAATGCAAAACCTAATCCCGTTTTACTGAAGCCTTCATCAATTAAGTAGGGCATGGCAAGAGAAAAGTTTTTTCGTAATAAATAATAACCAGCATATCCTAAGAATATTCCAAGAAAAACTTGTAATCTTAAACGTTTATATGTATCGTCTACTTCTTCTGAGGGAAGTTGTTCAATATGTTTTGCCGGTTTTAAAAAATCGAACATATAGTTTTCACTCCTTTTTATATTAAATATATATTAACCAAATATTAAGATAGAACTAAATGGAAGCGTTGTCAACGTTTATTTTTTTTGCTACTCTTATATAAAATTTCAAAGGAGTGAGAAAATGAAATATAGCAAGAAATTTATTTTTATTATTGTTTTATCGTTTTTCTGTTTACAAATGACACCCGAAAGAGTAATAGCAAGTGGGTTTTCATCCCAAGGAGACACATATCATAAAAATATTTTAGATAGCAATGTATCTATAGCACACAGGGGAGCAAGTGGTTATGCGCCCGAGCATACTATTTTTGCTTATGACAAAGCAATTAATGAATTTAATGCTGATTATTTAGAATTGGATTTACAAATGACTAAAGACGGAAATCTTATAGCGATGCATGACGAGTATGTAGATAGAACAACAGATTATCACGGACTAGTCGAAAATTATACTACTAATGAACTTAAACAAATGGATATTGGAAGTTGGTTTAACAAAGCATATCCTAATTTATCAAAAAAAGAATATAAAAATGCTAAAATTTTAACATTAGATGAAATACTTGATAGATATGGTGACAATGTAAATTACTACATTGAAACAAAATCTCCTGAAGTATACCCAGGAATGGAAAATAAGTTATTAGATACATTACATAATCATGGATTAACACAACCACAAAAGTTAAGTAAAGGTAACGTTGTTATTCAATCTTTTTCGCAAGAAAGTCTATTAAAAGTAGGAAATTTAAACAGTAACATACCTTTAATACAATTAGTTGATAAAGATAAACTAAAAACTTTTACTGCTAAAGATTTGAATTTTATTTCTTCATACGCAGTTGGTATATCACCAGACTTCAATGATTTAAATTACAATAATGTTAAAATGCTACACGAATTCGGGTTTAAAGTGCACCCTTATACCGTTAATACAGAGAATGATATGCAAAGTATGTTGAATATCAATGTAGATGGTGTATTTTCAAATTACATCGATAAATATATAAGAATTAAGAAAATGTAATATAGACGTACCAACATAATAATACAGAAAAAAACTTGTAAATGAACGTTGTTATTATTATGAAACAATATAAGAAAATTTAAATATTTCTAAAGAAGATATTACTAAATAAAATATTGACTTTTTTATTAACCCCTCCTAAAACGGAACAGCATTCCATTTTAGGAGGGGTTATATGTTAGAAAAAGCTATAAAGTTATTAAATATCATAAAAGAAAGCCAAAATGATATAACATTGGCAGATTTAGTTAAGCTGTCGGAATTGCCAAAAACTACGGTACATAGAATATTAAAACTATTGTGTTCATATGATTATGTGCAAGAGACTAAATCAGAACGTTATAAACTAGGTATAAGGATGATAGAATTTGGTGGCAGTTTCATAAAACAAAACGAGATTGTAGAATCAAGTATTTCCGAATTGAAAGTATTAACTAATAATGTAAAAGAATCTTCTTTTTTAGCATGTTTGTCAGGACCAAATACTGTTTACTTGTATAAAAATAAATCACAACGTTCTATTACAACGTCTGCTGAGATTGGAACTGTTAGACCATTATATTCAACAGCAGTTGGTAAAGTCTTTTTAGCTTTTGTGAATAATGATTTAAAAGATGAATTGTTAGACAAACAATCATTCGAAAAACATACAGATTATACCTTAGATAAAGAAGGTCTGTTACAACAGTTAAAACAAATTCAAAAAGAAGGCGTAGCAATTGAATACTCTGAAACAGAAGAAGGTATTGGATGTATTGCCGCACCTATTTTTAATTATGAGGATAATATTATTGGCGCAGTAAGCGTAGCAGGACCAGAAAAAAGAATTGTTTCTTATTCTGATAATTTAAAATTAGAGTTAAGAAAATGCGCTTTTAGAATATCTAAACAATTAGGTTACTATTTGTTTAAGGAGGCGGAAAATGAATAAATCTATTATTTCCTTTATCATTGTTAGCTATGCATTTTTTATGATGATGGTAGGTACTAATGTACCAACCCCTTTGTATCCGTTATATCAACAAGCATTACATCTTACTCCTATGCACATTACGCTAATATTTTCAGCTTATATTCTTGGGTTAATACCTGTACTATTTTTTTGGGGTAATGTATCTGATTTTTGGGGCAGAAAATTTGTATTAATACTCGCTACTTTATTTTCGATATTAAGTATGTTTATTTTTTCCACAGATAGCACTTTTACATTTTTATTTATCGCTAGATTTATACAAGGTGTTTCAATAGGGTTAATCAGTGGCACAGCTTCTACATATTTACAAGAATTACTTCCTGACAGAAAAAATGTAGCTTCATTAATTACCACACTCTGTGCATCGGGAGGTCCGGCTATAGGCCCTTTATTAGGGGGCATTATAGGATGGTTTAGTAGTTCTTCTTTAACAACTCCTTTTTATATTCTTAGTATCTTTTTGATTATAGGGTTATTGTCTTTAATGAAAGTCATGGAAACTAAAAAAAAGAAAACCCCATTTAATATATTAGAAAACACTACAATTAAAGGTATATCAAAAAAAGCATTTTATATTTACAGTATCGTTGGTTTTATAGCTTGGTCTGTAGCAGGTATCTACATGTCCGTATTACCTTCCTTTATTACTAGTTTACTTCACATTAAAAACATAATTACCCCTGGTATCATTATATTTTTAATGTTCTTTTTCTCTATGTTAAGTCAAATTATATTTAAGAATATAGATGCAACTAAAAATTCATTAATAGGAGTTGGCAGTTTACTATTTGCGTTTTTTATACTTATTGTCGGACTTTACTATAAACAACTAAATATTATAATATTTAGTTCTATAATTTTAGGGATGGGACATGGATTATCATTTATGGGTAGTTTGAAATTTATAAATCAAAATACGTATGATCACAATAAAGCAAATGTAGTTTCAAATTATTTTATGATTTGTTACTTAGGCGTGGGATTATCTGTTTTATTTATTGGATTAGAAACACTTATAATAGGTTTGATTACTTCGATATCTATCTTTTTTATAATTATTTTAATTATTAGCATAAGTTTATTGGTTTTTATGAAAAAATTTACTTATAACTCTATTTCACTTTAAACTTTATGAAATTATTGATGATAATCGCATATGAGGTTTTAGATATTTTTTCTTTTTACACTCCAAATAGTACTCACTTAATTGTAGTCAAGATTTATTCAAAAATACTTTAATTTAAATAATTGATGATTATCAGAAGTTCCAATGATATAAATATAAGCGCTACAAGCTGAATAACTTGTAGCGCTTATTTAATGAATATAGCCTTTTAAAATTATTATTAGCCGCCAAACAAACGATTCCAGAAGCCTTTTTTAGGTTGCGTTTCTTTATCCTTTTCTTCTATATCACTTTCATTGTCATTTGGATTAGGTGGAACATCTTCTTTTTGTGTTTCTTCATCTTGCGTTCTTTCATCACTTTGATTTTCAGATATATCCTTATGGTGAACCTCTGTTTTATTTTCTTCTTCCTGGTGTTGGTTAATATTTACAGAATCTGTAGTATATGTTGCTTCTTGTGCATCCACGTTTTTTCTATCATTAGTAGATGTATCAAAGGAATAATTAAGTTGTCTCTCTTCCTCTAATTGATTTTCTAACTTTTGAATTTTTTTATTACTCTCTAAAGCCAGAACTTGCTGATTCTCAAGCAATTTTGATCTTTCCTGCAACTCTTTTCTGTAGAATTCAATTGTTGTTTCATGACGACTTTCTTGTTTTTCAATTTGATCATTCAAAGTATCAATCTGATTTTTAAGGATTTCTACTATTTGAGTATCACTTTTGGATTCAACATTAATATTATCCGATTCTTTTTTTTGTTTGTCTTCAGTAGCACTTTCAAAACCGTATTTCCTTTTATTTTCATTTACTCTTTGAATGATTTTTTCTATATCGATATCTTCTTTAATAAACGAAGTGTTTTCCTGTTTTATTGTCTCTATATTTAATCGTTTAATGTTGTTAAAAATCGTTTGCTTACTAACCCCTAATTCTTCACTCAACATTTTCACACTTTTCACATTATCAACCCTTTATAAAACGTTTATCAATCCTTTATAAAATATTATAAACCCATCACGCTTAATAATAAAGCAATTGATAAACAAAAAATATAAAATCATCAACCCTTTCGTCAAGTATTTATAAAGGGTTGATGGTAATTGTCAAAGGTTCGCAAACCCTTTATCAACCCTTGATAACACTATATTTTCCCTTTTATAAGCTTATTCAAAGTGCTATAATAACCTTAATACAATAAAAACCCCAACTACTGGTAATAGTCGGGGTTTGGTAGTAAAACGTTGCAGCACGTTTATAAATATTTTGATATCTGTATTATATACAACTATATCATCAAAGTGCAAGCAAAAAATTTATGTGTTCTTGTAATGTTTTATTACCTCTATCCAAAATTTGAATAGGAAAGGGGTTTTTTATTATGTCTAGAAAAAATATAAAAAATCAGGCTAGTCAAAATTTCTATATGCTACATAAAGTATTATTTATCAATGAAAAATATAAAAAGTTAAGTGATAGTGCAAAAGTTACCTATGCAATTCTTAATGATAGAGTAAGTTTATCTATTAAAAATAATTGGATAGATCAAAATGGAGATATATATTTTATTTTTACAAATGAAAATCTTCAAGAAGTATTAGATAAAAGTAAAAATACAATAACTAAAATTAAAAAGGAATTAGAAGAAGTGGGTTTATTAGAACAAGTTAAAACTGGATTTAATCGACCAAACAAGCTATACCTTCATGAAATTGAAACAAATATAAATATTGAAAAAGAAATACAAAATAGCACTTCAAACAATGATGGATCAAGTGATATCAAGGAATCCCAAATAATGGGAGTCCAGAATCCCAAACAATGGGAGCCCAGAATCCCAAACAATGGGAGCCCAGAATCCCAAAACTTAGACCCTAATGATACTGATTTAAGTAATACTGATTATATAGATACTGAGAATAATGATACGCATGATATGAATGATACATATAACAATTCAACAAACCATAATCATTCGAATCATACAAATCATCAACAAACCGAATTTAATAATGATGCGCTTAAGTTCCAAGTGCTCGAAGAATTGCCACAGCAACTTCAAGACTATTTAAGTAAATTTGAAATTAGAGAAATCCGTATTATAAAAAGTGTATTACTCAAAGGAAAAAAATCATTTAATAATGCACATGATACCTATTACCGTTTAGAAGATATGGAGTTTGAAATTGTAAGTGTGTTGAAACGTTTTAAAGCGATGCTACTACAAAAGAATGAAACCGTTGAAGCTATGCAAGGATATTTAATGCAATCCATTAAAGCTGAGTTCGAAGAAACACATGCACTTTATATGCGTCGTCAAAATATACCTAAACATAATATTTTCAATCAGTAATTCAAATAATCTATAACAATCAAAGAAACCTCAAAATATTCGGTTAAGTTATCTGAATTTTTAACTGATGATGACGAAAGAAATCAAGGAATTGTGAAAGATTTAAAAAAGGTTTATATGGAAAACGTATGTTGAGTTATAGTGGTTTGTTTAAAAAAATATAAAATTTTAAATTTAGACGAAGCCGAAGGTGGTAATTTGATTAATACAAGTGACGAAGAAAAAAAGCACATTCGATTACTGCAATTTGGAATTTTGAAAAATAAAATTATTACTTAAAAGCTAGCGTTTTTATATCTTTTGCCCCTGCGGGAACTATAGCATTCAACCGTCATGGTTGCCCAATTTTCATATTGCTTTTAAATTTTTATGTAACTGAGCAATGTCTAAAACTCAGTCATTGGTTTTGCTCAAATTTTTGTTTGTAAAATTAGAATGTATTTATTTGGCTCATATTTGCGTTTTAAGGGGTTGTATAAGTATTTAGGTATGAAAGTATATAAATAACCATTAATTCTTCAAAACCCTCTCTTAAAATCAAATAAAGACATATAAAAATAAAAAGTATATTTAAAATATGTTAGTTAATTGAGCTTATGTTTTTAAGTTTTTGAAACGAGTTTCTTCTTGTCTTGAGACTATATAGAAATAATTTAATTTTTTATAATAATATTGGAAGATTTGATATTAGTTAAGTATCATATTACACTTTTCGGTAAACAGTTAGAGGAGTGATGATAGTGAATAATATCAAAATTTATCATCTCTGGATTGAAGCATGGAATAAGGATGTTGATATCATAGATGAAATTGCACATGAGGATTGTACTGTACATCAAGAAAGAGTTGATGACAAAAATTCAAAAGAAGCAAGAGGCCCAATAGCACTTAAAGAATTAATAAATACGAGCAAGAGTTTTTTTAAAGAATATAAAATGTCTTTAGTTTTGAAACCTATTATAGATGACCAGTATATTTCAGCTAGGTGGTGTTTTACGGGTATTTACAATGGAAAGATGGAAGGCGCAAAGGCAAAAGAAGGTACAAAAGTAAGTTTTGAGGGTACTGATATTTTTTATATAGAATATGAAAAAATCAAAGATTATTGGGTCTCCTCTGACGGCATTAGCTTTATGAAGCAGTTACAATTTTTTTAAGTATGTAAAGGACCTTAACCTATACAGATTAAGGCTTTTGACAATTAGAAATCTTAAAAGCATTAATAGTTATTTATATTTTTTACTTAATATATCTGTGCCAATTGCACCAATAATCATTAAGCATAGTGGTCCAAATGAGTATATGATTGATCCAGTTAAGAAACTTATTTCATTTCCTGTTATTTTAGTAATTATAAATAGGCCTATTTTTACGATTATAAATATTAAACCTATAAATATTAAAATATCAAAGAAAGATTTCCATTTTGGATATTTTAAATTTTTACTGTCTTGAATGATTTTGTTTTTCAAATAATCGTCTCCTTTTAAAAGTTCATCGACTGTGACATTAAATATTTCACTTATGTTCAGGAGTGTTTCAATATTGGGATATCCTTTTTCGTTTTCCCATTTTGATATAGATTGCCTACTTATGTTTAATTGATCTGCTAAATCTTCTTGAGATAAATTAGCTTCTATACGTTTCTTTCTTAGTATTTTATGAAAATCCATGTTTATTACACTCCTTTGTTAAAAATTTTATAGGTAATTTGATTAGTTTGTAAGCATCCTATAGTTGCAGTATGTAACTGGATTGTTGCACCTATTATTTTAGATAAGCATAAGTTCATTTTATCTGTTTTTCAAAGGAATTTATGTTTATAGAAGCACAATGAATTTTTTAAATCAAAACAAGCATTGTTGTATTACCAATGCTTGTTTCTTAAATTAATATTGTTTTGACTGATTTTAGATGATTCTATCGTCAAATATTCTCAAAAGCCAAATACAAACGCATAAAATTAAACTTAATAAAACATAGGGCACTAAATAAACGAGATAGAATAAATAACGCCATATAGATTCGCCTTGGGTGATTTGTTGAGATACGGTATTAAATAAATTGTCTATCTGCAATAATTGGCCCACAGGGCCTGTAAGTAAAGATGTTAAAGATACAATGAGGACAACGAAAAACAATGCAAATATGCCGTTTGTCATTTGTTTAAGTGTTTTGTTGTAGGTATGACTGAGTTTATCGTTATTGTTCAAATGATTATCGATTGTTTTCTGATATTCATTCATTTTGGTTTGGGCTTGCTTATTGGCTGTTTCGTAATAACTAAATAATTCATCGGCCTTATTATCTACTTGCTTAAATTTAGTATCTAAGGCTTGTTGAAAATCTTGTTCTAAGTTATCTGTATTGATACGTTCGACATAATGTAATGCTGCATTCTTGAAACGTTTTTCTGTTTTCTCTGTTGTTGAATCAAAGTTCGAAATCGAAGCCTCGAGATTTTTTAACAGTTGATTGTTCTTTTGCGTTCTCTCGTTCTCTCTTTTCTCTATCTCTTCGAGCCTTTTCATGAGCCAGTCTTGCTGCTTCAGAACTTTGTCTATCACTTCTGAGTTTTGCAGTGTCTTGGGCGAATTTGTCCCAATCTGGTCGAGTTTTTGATTGATTTGGTTCATCTTGTCGAGGAGTTCCTTGTCGCTCTTGCTCATGTTGTCTTTGTTGATTTTGTCGTCTAAATCCAATTTCTAAGCCCCCTTTGTCGAATGGATCCCCTAATTTACTGCCACGTACTTTTTTATCTACCTCTAGATGTCTGTAAGTGATGGTTTTATCTGTGACACGTTCGATAGCTATGTTGTGATCTTGTAAATCATCGGCTAATTCATCTAAATTTGTTGCATGACTCGCATTAATCGCTTTTCTAATTGCGTCTTTCCATGAAGTTTGTCCCTTTTTTCTTATTTCTAACTCTGCTTGTGTGTAACGTATTTCTGCTTGTTCGTTGGGAATGGATAAACTATGCGCCCGACAGACATCATCATTTGCCTGTCTGAGGTCTTTGAGTGCCTGTTTGTTATTATTGAACTTTTTACCGGTTTCTAAGTTTACCGCATTAATCACAATATGATTGTGTATATGATCTGTATCATTATGGGTATATACGACGACTTGATGATTAGTCGCGATTTTCTCAGCGAGTTCTACGCCTAGTTGATTACATTGTTCTGTTGTGACTTCGCCTGGTTTAAAAGATTGTATGACGACATGTCCCTGGTTGCCGTCTGTTTTGCCGTAAAGTTCGCGAGAAGCTTTAAATGCTCCTTTGGCATAATCGACATCACATAGGATACCGCTCTTTACCTCAGCACGTTTCTCAGCATAGTTGATTGCTCTTGCGGTTGATTTAGTTGAACTTATTTTAGCTGTTGCCATATGTGATTCAGCTCCTTACGCATCATGGCAATATCTTGTCGCATCTCTTGATTGATTACAAGCTCGTCATACGTATTTAAAGCTTTCGCTATTTGGTTTAAGTTGCTGCCCAACTTACCCAAATCTTGGGCCATCGATTGGCGCGTGACTTTGTCTAATTTGGGCGCCACTAATCGAGCCCCTTGTGCCTTGTTTTTAACAAACGAAGGCACACTCATATTCAAAGTTTCAGCCGAAGCCTGTAACTTTGAATATTCGGATTCGCTCACACGAAAACTAATTTGTTTTGGTGCCTTGCGGTCGGGTGTTAGGTTTTTCCCGACAGCTTCGTTACCTCTAGTCATTGTTTTACGTTCGCTCACAATCCCACCTCGCTTTCTAACGAAAGAACACGTTGTTCCGTTGGTTGTATTATAACATAATACAACCTTTCTCACATCGTTATAGAGGTTTGGCAAGCAATGGGAATGCTAGCCACTTCGTAGCTAGATACCCTGCTTGTTGGTGGATAAATCCCCCAAGCCCCCTGGGATTTTTTCTACGAAAAAATAGCAAATAATATTGAGTATTTGCTTAGTTCCATGCGCAAAAATGTGCGCATTAAATATGAGTAATTACTAATTATATAAACAATATTTATATTTAGTAATTACTCATCAAATACCCCCTCATATGTTAAAATGATAACTAAGCAATCACTCAATAGAAATAGTGTTTATTTTTTGAGTATTTACTTAGTTATGGAGGGGATATAAATGCCAGATCAAAATCATAAAAAAGCTAAAACAATCAATATTAATTTAACTGAAGCCGAGTATGAAAAAGTAAAGCAACTTGCGGAAGTCAGAGATTTAAATCCAACGGCATATACAAGACTTACTGCATTAGGCAATCGAATTAAACCAACGGTTGTATATCCTGCTGATGAACGTATTGATAAACTTGAAAAGGAAAACCACAATCTTAAAAACCAACTTATGTCGGGCTATGGCCAATATGAAATTTCAAAAGAAGATTTTGAGAACTTAGAAGAACAATATTATCGTTATGCACGCTATGTAAATACATTTAAAGCCTTTTTACAGTACGTGCAAAATGACGCCGAGTATATCAATTTAAATGGTTATAAAAATGATGAAAAGCTTAAATCGGAAATAAGGGATGCTATTACAAATTTAAAAATATGATTGTAGAAAAAGGTAGAAGGAGTTTTATTATGGGGGTAGAAATTTGGGTTTCAATAATTGGAGCAGTGTTAGGTTCAGGTACTACAGTAACTATCTTAAATTTTATATTTGAAAGTAGGAGAATAAAGAATAGGATAGCGCGAGAAAACAAAAATAAATTATTGAATATTGAATTGGATAATCTAATTGAATTATATGATTTATTAATACAAGAACTAAATAATTGTAATAATATCTTTGAGCTGCAGGCTACTTTCATAGAAAATAAACTTAATAATTCTGACTCAATATCATTTGATGAATTTAAAAAAGATAGTCTATATTATAAAACACTTTATAAAAATAGTGAGAATAGCGTTCAAAATTTTATTCCACAAGTTCGCAAAAAGTTGATTTTTTCAGAGTATTTAAGAGGGTATTTTGAAGCAATGAAGTTTTATGAGATATCTACAAGAGTCAAAATAACGTTACCTAAAAAAGTAAAAAGAGATCAAGAAGATCGTAGAAAATTAATAAATTTAATACTTCAACTTAATGAGATAAGTGAAGAGCTAGAAAGTGTTTCATTGAATATTTTAAATGAAATAGAGGTTAGAATTAAAGAGTTAGTCAAAGAGTTACATAATAATAAAGTGAATTCAACAAAAAACAAGTAGCTGCTAAAAATAGCAGCTACTTGTTTTTTGTTGAATAAAATATCCTGATACTGTATGATAATGTTAACCAAAGCAAATTAGGAGAAAAATATGAAAATAAATAATAAAATAAGAGTAGCAGCTTCTTTTAATCCAACTAAAAAGAGTCATCAATTATCTATATATGATATGTGTCACAAAATTGATAAAGATGAAATAACCTTGCCTTTATATCAAAGAGATTTAAGTTGGAATCTATCAAAATCAGTTTCATTGTTTAATTACCAATTATTTGGGAAAGCGCCTGTAGCGCCAATTTCTATTAACCAGATTTCAGATAAAAAAACATTAGTCCCTCAAATATCTTTTGTTGAAAGAGACTTAATAAAAGAGGACTTGATTAATGCAGCTCATCAATCGGTGGTCGATGGTCAGCAACGTTTATCTACGAATTATAAAGCTTTTATTGATCACGATGATTTTAGAAATATTTTTTTAGATGTTGCTTCAGCTAAATTTAAAGTAGCGGACTCTAAAGTAAAAGATTCTTACATACCAGTAGGGGTTTTATTAAATAGAGAACAAGAAAGATTATTAGATTATTTAGAAGAAAGAAATTTAGTGTCACAATTATATCCAATATTACTTGAAGTTAGATCTAAAATAATGACTTATAATTACACTATTAATGTTGCTGAGAATCTTACAGAAGACGAACAAATTGAATGGTTTGAAGTCTTGAATAACGCTGGTAGTAGAGTGTCTGCACTACAAATGAGTTTTTCAAAACTAAAATTATATGATTTTGATATTTATACAGATTATATAAATCCTTATAAAGAACAGATAACAAATTATGGTTTTGAAGAATTATTAACTCCGTTTTCGACCAATATATCTTATCCAGTGGCTTCATTAAATCCAGCTTTTGAAGTAATGATGACTTCTAGAAATCATAAAACTAATTTCGCACCTATACCGTCAGATACTAAAGAAAACCAAATTACATCTTTATCATTAAAATATTTGAATCAAATTACGCAATTATCATTAGGCGGTTTAGAAAATGCATTAGAGTTTTTAGAACAAAATAGTTTAGAAGATAAAGTTACTAGAATGGATTATATATTGTATCTGGCTGGATATTTTGTTTTCAATACCGATTCTACTGAGGAGAACTTAGGAAATTTAAAAGCTTGGGTAAATAAAGTGAGCTTTGGAAATAAGTCAAACGGGGAAAGAAGAAAAATATTTGATAATCTAATAAAAAATGATTTTTCTGAAATTATATAACATAATTCAACTTATCGGAAGCACATATGCTTGTGGATTTACAGATGGTATAATAATGGAATCGCCTATCTCTCAGGCGTCAATTGACGTAGAGAGGAGGTGCTAAAAATGACAGATATCTTTGTTCACATCACGACCACAGTCATCAGTGGTTGTATCGTTGCGCTGTTTGCGCATTGGTTACGTAAGCGTAACGATAAGTAAATAGGCGACATAACCGCACTAAAAACCCCTCACTACTCGCAATAGTGAGGGGTTTGGTGCATCAAATGCAGATATCTTTGTTAATTGCATTATAACATCATAGTGCGTAAGAATGCAAAATAGTTGGAATATCTATACTATTTATTATCTTTTCTACTTGTTCTAATAGCTAAGCATCTGCACTTTATTGAGCAATAGATATTTAGAAAACACACCGTTGCCGGGAAGTCATAAAATATTAGGAGAGGAAGGAGGAATTAAAATGGCTAAAATAGGATATGCACGTGTTTCAACACGAGATCAAAGTTTAGATTATCAAATTGATACTCTAGAAGACTATGGTTGTGAACGTATTTTTAGCGAAAAGGTAAGTGCGACAAAACGAAAAAGAAAAGAGTTAGATAAGTGCTTAGATTATTTACGCAAAGAAGATACACTAGTTGTTTATAAACTTGACCGTCTTGGACGTACAACCAAACAATTGATTGAACTGGCTCAATGGCTTGAAAGTAATGGTATTGAACTTGAAATTATTGAAATGAATATCAATACCAATGACGCAATGGGTAAGATGTTTTTTATGATGATGAGTGCTTTTGCAGAACTCGAAGCTAATCTTTTAAGCGAAAGAACAAAAAAAGGTTTAGAAGCTGCAAGAGCAAGAGGACGCACAGGTGGTAGACCCAGATTACCAGATCATATAAGACGAATGATTAAATTTCTATACGATGAACAAAAACTTACTGGTGCAGAAATTGCTGAACAAACAGGAGTAAGTAGAACTACTGTATATCGTGTTATTAAAGAAAATTCTAATGATATATATTTTACTTAAGAATACTTTTAAGTAAATAATGCACTTTAAGGGTACACCCCAATCATGCAAATATGCAATGTTTTACAAGCGTTTCTTCTTATATTATTAGGATCGGCTTAAATTTGGGCAAAAAACAAGCAAGAGTATCTTAAAACCCTCACTTGCTCTTAGTTATTTATTCTAAAACTAAAGGTGATGGAAGGCTGATACAACTACAATACAATGAGATTTAGTAAAGAAGTGATTAAAAAGCCTCCCGTTATTAAAGAATCCTCTTAAGCAGTAAGGATTACAAACAATAGACAAACACTAGGACAAGGAATACTAGTGTCTAATTATGAATTTTAACAGAATTTTCAGAAAATAACAATATGTTTTAAAACGGTAATGACTCTAAAAAGCTATACCTAAATAAAAAATATGAAAAAACATCTTCTTTAATTTTAATATGAAAAATAATAAAAATCATATTAGAATTGAATGAGTTCTACTACAGTAAAGAAATTTATTTCAATTTTTTATAAAAATTTGAATTTACAATCATACGTCGAATTAAAAAAGACATTTAAATTAATGAATGTCTGATACTTCTAATAGCATTGTAACCTCCTAACCATAGGGGGGTTTTAGTGTGTCAAAGTTTATTACAGAACACATACATAAGCGTATACAGAGATTATTAGCAACACAACCTTATTAGAATATTTAGTTCGATTTTCTACATAATATACTTTTTAATTAATATATTAATATAAAAATTTTAAACAGGGTATGTATTTATATGATATAAAATATTTAAATATATTTTTATCAAATGTTTATGGAAAACTTATAGAGCTGTATTTCACTTAGTCTTAACGTATTATAGTAGAGGATTATTTATAATGAAAGTTGTTTTAATATTAATTTGCATATTTAAAAAATTCGAAGGAGGATTTTTATGAACGGAAATCAGCGTGTGGTAGTTACAGGTATTGGGGCCCTTACGCCTCTAGGTAATGATGCTAAGACCACTTGGATAAATACATTAAATGGAGTTAATGGTATCGATAAAATAACCCGCTTTAATACTCAAGCGTATAATGTACACTTAGCCGGGGAATTGAAAGAATTTAATATAAATGATTACATATCTAAGAAAGAATCTAGGCGCATGGACCGTTTTACACAATATGCAGTGGTAGCAGCTCGAGAAGCTGTTAAAGATTCTAATTTAAATATTAACGAGCATAATGCAAAAAATATAGGCGTATGGATTGGTTCAGGTATGGGTGGTGTAGAAACTTTAGAGAAAACTCATAGTACTTTAAAATATAAAGGTGCAAAACGTGTGAGTCCTTTTTGTATACCTATGCTTATACCTGATATGGCGACTGGGCAAGTTTCAATTGATTTAGGTGTTAAAGGACCAAATGGTGCTACTGTAACTGCATGTGCTACAGGTACAAACTCCATCGGTGAAGCATTTAGGGTTATTCAACGTGGGGATGCTGACGCTATGATTACTGGTGGGGCAGAAGCGCCAATTACCGAAATTGGTATTGCTGGTTTTAGTGCAAGTCATGCTTTATCCATAAATAATGATGCTGAAACTGCATGCCGTCCTTTTCAGAAGGAAAGAGATGGTTTTGTTATAGGAGAAGGAGCAGGTATTTTAGTTATTGAATCCCTAAATTCAGCACAATCAAGAAACGCTAAAATTTATGCGGAAGTTGTTGGTTATGGGTCAACAGGGGATAGCTATCATATTACAGCTCCAGCTATTGAAGGAGAAGGAGGTGCTCGTGCAATACAAGCAGCAATAGAAGATGCACAAATAGAAGCTAAAGATGTTCAATACTTAAATGCTCACGGTACAAGTACTCCATTGGGAGATTTTACAGAGGTACAAGCTATAAAAAAAGTTTTCGGTGAAGCCTTTAAATCTTTAAAAGTAAGCTCTACTAAGTCGATGATGGGACATTCATTTGGTGCTACTGGAGCTATTGAGGCAATATTTTCTATTTTATCTATTAGAGATAGTAAGCTTCCTCCAACTATCAATGTTACAAAACCTGATTTAGATTGCGATATTAACTTGGTTGCTAATGAGTATGAGGATTTAAATGTTACGTATGCTATGAGTAACAGTCTTGGTTTTGGTGGACATAATGCTGTCCTTTTGTTTAAAAAATATAATGAAAAATAGTAAAAGAAATTTTGTTTATAAGTTTTATTTTCTTTAAACCCTTTCAGTTAATTAACTGAAAGGGTTTTTTACATTTTCTTAAAATAAAATAAACATCCTATTTACATACAGATGATAAGTTTAATAAATCATATTTTTAAGGAGTAAAATACATGTTAAATATCAAAAAGACTTTAGTAGCTTCGTTAGTAATTTCAACAGCTTTGACTAGTAATACATATGCTGGAGAGTCGGGAAAAGGTAAAGATAAGCCAAAGAACGTTATTGTTTTAGTAGGCGATGGTATGGGTCCCGAATTTAATAGTGCTTATCGTCATTATAAGGACAATCCAGAAACATCAAAAATTGAAAGAACAGCATTTGATAGTAATTTGTTAGGTCAAATGTCAACAGATCCTGAGAATACAGAAGAGGAGAATATTACTGATTCTGCTGCAGCTGGAACTGCTATGGCAACTGGAGAAAAGACATATAATGGTGCTGTGTCAGTTGATAATAATAAAAAGGAATTAGAATCTGTGTTAGAGTATGCTAAAAAAAATGAAAAATCAACAGGTCTCGTTGTTACTTCAGACCTTACAGATGCTACCCCAGCAGCTTTTGGAGCACATGAAACAAATAGAGATAATAAAAATGAAATCGCTAAAGATTATTATAATGAAAAAATCAATGGAAAACATAAAATAGATGTATTATTAGGTGGGGGAGCTAAATATTTTGGAGAAAAGAATGGGAATCTAGATCAAAAATTCAAAGAAGACGGTTACGATATTATAACAGATAAAAAAGGTTTAAATGAATCTGATGGAAAGCAAATTTTAGGTACATTTGCAGATGAAACTCTACCATATGCAATAGATAGAAAAACTGATACACCATCGCTAAAAGACATGACTTCATCAGCAATACAAAAAATGAATAAAAATGACAAAGGATTCTTTTTAATGGTGGAAGGATCACAAATAGATAAAGCAGCCCATCCAAATGATGCGACTGGTGTGATGTCAGAGATGGAGGATTTCGAGGAATCATATAAAGAAGCTATAGAGTTTGCCAAGAAAGACAAGAATACTTTAGTTGTAACAACAGGAGATCATGCCACAGGAGGATTAACGATGGGAACAAAAGGAAAACAAAGTTTTCATCCAGAAGCTATTAAAGAAATGAATCATTCGGCTAGACATATGGAAGAAGAGATACTAAAAGGTGAAAATATTGATAAAGTAATAAAAGAGGGGTATGGTTTTAAGTTAAAAGAATTAGAAATAGAAAAAATTAAAAAAGCTGCTCAAGAAATGAAGTCAGACGAAGATGAAGATTATAAAGAGCAAAACCCGTTAGAAAAAGCCTTAACTGAACCAGTAAATGAAAGAAGTAATACAGGATGGACTTCAGATTCACATGTCGGGCATGATACAAATATATATGGTTATGGAGTAAACAAAGAGATGTTTGAGGGGGCTATGGATAATACCGTATTTAATCAAAATTTATTCAAACAATACAAATAAAAATGAAATACTTCTGGAAAATCTACCTATTTATTAGGTAGATTTTTTTATTTGATAAGAGATGTATTATTAAGTGAAGAATTTTCCTAACAATAAGAGAGTGTATTTATAAAATAATATAGATTCTAAAATAGTTATCCGAACGAAAATATTATACGAATATAATATTTTATATTAAATAAAGTTAAGTATAAAACAAAAAATATGTTTATAAAAGTATAAAAAAGTATATAAAGGTGTATAAGTATTTATATTGTAAATTTTCTTGATGGAGGTTTTATTAAAAATGGCAAATATTCATGTAATGGCTTTAGATTTTGGAAATGGTTTTGTAAAAGGAAGAATTAATGATGAAAATTTTGTAATCCCCTCGCGCATTGGTTATAAATCAAATACCGATAAACAATTAGAGGGTTTTATTAATAGCGAAATAGAGGTTAGTGAATTTGTTATTAACGATGATTATGAAAATATAATATTATTTGGTAAAGACTTAGACAAGACAACAAGCACGGGTAAAGATACTGCATCAACTAATAATAGATACATATACCAATCTTTTGAAGATTTAGTTGAATGCTCCATCGGTTTACTTGCAAGGGAACTACCTGAAGAAGAGATAGATGTTGTCATCGCAACAGGTATGCCTAGTAACGAAATTGATTCTAAAAGCCAGGCTCAATTTGAGGAAATATTAAGGAGAAATAGGTCTATAACAATAGATGGTATAACTAAAGTAGTTAATGTTCAAGATATTAAAATCATCGCACAACCTATGGGAACTTTATTAGATTTACATATGGAAAATGGAAAAGTCTTTAAATCTTTCACAGAAGGTAAGTATAGTGTTTTAGATTTTGGTAGTGGGACAACAATTATAGATACATATCAAAACCTAAAACGTGTAGAGGAAGAGAGTTTTGTTATTAATAAAGGTATGATTGATTTTTATAAGCGTATTGCTACACATGTTAGTAAAGAAGCTGATGGTGCTTCAATAACACCAAGAATGATTGAACAGGGGATGGAATATAAACAATGTAAGGTGAATTCGAGACTAACAGTTGATTTTGTGGATTATTTTATAGAAGAACAAGAAAAAATTATACAGGAAGTTATGAGTAGATTTGAAACAGTGGTAGGTAATATTAATTCTATAGACAGAATTATAGTGACTGGTGGCGGTTCAGCTGTTCATTTTGATTCATTGAGTTATTATTATCCAGATGTTTTTGAAAAGGTTGAAAACAGTCAGCTTAGTAATGTACGCGGTTACGAAAAATTGGGGGAACTACTGAAAGATAAAGTAGAAAAAGAGGTTAATCGCTTTGAGCAAACAAGAAACTAATCATCTTCTAAAAATTAAAAAAAAAGATTACCCTCAAATCTTTGATTTTTTAGAAAACGTTCCTAAAGGTACAAAAACTGCTCATATACGAGAAGCACTTATTAGATACATTAATGATTTGGGTGGTAATCCTCCTATACCTTTTAATAACAAATTAAATGATATCCAATCTATCAACTACAATAATAGAAATGTATTGAGTGGCCCAAGTGAAGAACGAAAAAGTGAAATTCGAGAAGCAATTAAACAAGAAAATATTAAACAATCAAGAAAGAAAAGTAATGAAGAAGATGAAGTAGAAGAATTGGTAGATTTAGATGTAAATCAATTGTAATAAAATAGTAGGTTATTTATAGAAAAAGTTAGGTTCTGTTTCTATAAAAATTAGTATATAAATGGGGGAAAAGGGGTTAAAAGATGAAAAATAAAAAAGAATCAATGGTGTTATACGATGACTCAGGGTCTAGAGAAGATATGGATATTTATCTTCAAAGGATTGAAGAATTGGAAAATAAGAATAGGAAAGCTTCTGGGATACTGGTAAAAACATGTTTATTTTTGGTGATTTTATTGATAATTAGTTTAGTCTTACTGAAGTTTTTAAACGATGAATAACCAAACATAATTTAACTTGTCAGAAGTGGATATGCTTCAAAAGATACAAATGGTATAATAACAAAGTCGCCTATCTCTGGCGTCAAATTGACGTAGAGAGGAGGTGCATACGCAATGACCGACATCTTTGTACACATCATGACCACAGCAGCAAGTGGTTGCATCGTTACTTTATTTGCGAACTAGCTACGCAAACGCAACGATAAATAGGCGACTAGTCACACCAAAAAATCCCCTCACTACTGGCATAGTGAGGGGATTTGGTGCATACATGCACGACATCTTTGTTGATTACATTATAACATCATAGTGGAGAGGAATGCAAAATGAATGTATTTTGTGAAATACATAGACATATTAGAAAATAATTCATATTATATGCCTTTTAATGTTACCTTTTCTTCTTTGTTGCTAATTTTCAATTTAACTCGTTACACTAGTTATTATTTTAATCACTCTATTAAAAAAGATTTATAACTCATTTTTATGTTAATATCATGATGGCTATAATTTTTTGAATTTTTAAATATAACTAAAAAAGACTTTAAATTTAATTTTTACTCAAATGATTTTGATAAGGTAAATGGAAAATAAAGAAAAGGATGCTAAAAATGATGAAAGAGATTAAAAGGTATATGGTACTGTTAGCTATATTTCCTATAGAATATATAACCTTAACTGTAGATTATTATACCGGTACAGTATGGGGCTATACTACCTTTTTATTATTAATAGCGTTAACTATAATCTATGCTAAAAATAAAGGTAGAGTAATTATATTAGCGTTAATCAGGTTGTTAGGTGGTGTTATATCTTATATATTGATTTATTTATCATCAGATCCATTTATACTAACTGATTATTTTAAACCTCTAATGACAACGGGATTATCTATAACATTAAGCGCAGTTAGTATTTTAATAATAATTGCCTCATACATATATATAAATATAGGATTGAAATGAAGCAATATAAAATCCGAAAAAGTCCAAAACACTGTTGATTCAGTATTTTGGACTTTTTCACGTAACATATTCTCAGAAGTGCATAAACGATAATCGAAATCTTTGTAGATATTATTAAGCATAGCAACAAGTTGATTGTCTTGTTACGCTATTTACACATTGGGGACGCAAGCATAATGACAAATAGAACAGCCTCCAATCCCCTTACTATGGTAATAGTAAAGGGATTGGATTCATATGTCTGACTGTATTAATTGACTTATAACGCCATAATGGGCAGAAAACAAAATACTCATTTGATAAAATCTACTTCAAATGTTTAATACTTTTTCATTAAGAAATATACCTTTATATGATAACCGGTTGACATTTTTAAGGAAACGTTTACAATTAGTTCCAGAAAGCGTTTTCTTAATCTTTCGTTATTGGTGGGATTTATAGTGAGTAGTCAAAATTCGTTTAAGTTATTTAAAAATCAATCTTATTTACAAATGTCACTTGTGTTAATGTTATTTTTTGCATCTTGGGCTATTTGGTGGTCATTTTTTCAGATATGGCTGACTTCTGAAAGTAATGGTTTAGGCTTGTCAGGCAGTTCAGTTGGGACAATTTATTCAACTAATTCACTTGTAACGCTAATCCTAATGTTTTTTTATGGTGTGTTTCAGGATAAACTTGTTATTAAGCGTACGCTTTTAATTTTTTGTTCAACATTATCTGTATTAGTAGGGCCTTTCTTTGTGTGGTTTTATGGTCCATTAATTGAAAGTAATTTTATAGTAGGACTTATATTAGGGTCTTTATTTTTATCAGCAGGTTTTTTATCTTCAGCAGGCATTTATGAGGCAGTAGCAGAAAGGTTTAGTCGATTTTTCAATTTTAAATATGGTCAAGCTCGTGCTTGGGGATCTTTGGGTTATGCAATTTCAGCACTTGCTGCAGGGTTTTTATTTGTAATTAATCCGAATTTAAACTTTTGGTTAGGTTCAATGTTAGGTTTGTTTTTACTTTTAATATTAATATTTTGGAAATCTAAAGAAGAAAAAACAATAGGAAATGCAAATGTTGAAACATCTGTACCAAATTTAAAAGATATATTAATGTTACTAAAAGTTAAAGATGTCTGGATTATTATTATTTTTATTATGTTTACTTGGTCGTTCTATACAATTTACGACCAACAGATGTTTCCAGATTTTTATACCAAGCTTTTCTCATCACCAGAGGTGGGGCAACAAATGTATGGGACTTTAAACTCTATACAAGTCTTTTTTGAAGCATTGATGATGGCAGTAGTTCCTATCATTATGATTAAATTTGGTGTTAAAAAAACGCTTATAATCGGTGTTACTGTAATGTTCTTCCGTATAGGATTGAGTGCTTTATTCAATGATCCTATTATAATATCTTTTGTTAAAATGTTACATGCTTTAGAAGTTCCATTATTTACTTTACCAATGTTCCGTTATATTACATTACATTTTGATACCAAGTTTTCAGCAACTCTTTATATGATTGGTTTTCAAATAGCTGCACAAATAGGACAAGTAATCTTATCGACGCCTTTAGGTATATTACGAGATAATATTGGATATGATAAAACGTTTTTAGTAATCATTGCTATTGTATTTATTACAGGTGTTTTTGCGACATTGCAGCTGAAAAATGATAACCAGAGTATTTACGGAGAGCCATTTATAAAAAAATAGAAAGAGGGAAAAATATGGAACAACAATATATTGAAATTACAAATGAACGTTATCGTTTAGGTTATCATGTTATGGCAAAGTCTGGTTGGATTAATGATCCAAATGGTTTTGTTTACTTTAAAGGATATTATCATATATTTTATCAACATTACCCATATTCTGCTGAATGGGGTCCAATGCACTGGGGGCATGCACGTAGTAAAGATTTAATACATTGGGAAACACTTCCTATTGCATTAACGCCTGGTAGTAAAGAAGATAAAGATGGTTGCTTCTCTGGAACAGCAATAGTTAAAGATGATATTTTATATCTTGTATATACAGGGCACCATTATTATGAGGGGGATGATAATCCAAATCATTTTTGGCAAAATCAAAATTTAGCCTATAGTACAGATGGGGTTAATTTCATAAAATATAAAGATAATCCTATTATTTCGAAACCACCAGAGGATAATACACATCATTTTAGAGATCCAAAAGTTTGGGAGCATAATAGTAAGTACTATCAATTGATAGGTAGTCAAGCGAATGATGGATTGGGCAGAGTAATTTTATATGTCTCTGAGAATTTAATAGAATGGGAATATTTAGGTGAAATTGATCATGCTCAAAGTGAAGAAAAAGAAGGCTTTATGTGGGAGTGTCCAGATTTATTTCATTTAAATGGTAAAGACATATTATTATCTTCACCGCAAGGTATTTCGCCTCAAAAAACTCAATTTTTAAATTTACATAATACAGGCTATTTTTTAGGAGACTTCGATTATAAAGAGGCTGAATTTAATCGCAATTCAAAACTTATAGAACTTGATAAAGGACATGATTTTTATGCAGCACAAACTTTATTAGCACCTGATGGACGTCGTATATTAATTGGCTGGATGGCTATGTGGGAAAATGAAATGCCTGAGCAAAAAGATGGATGGTCTGGTGCTTTAACATTACCTAGAGAATTAGTTTTAAATGGAAATCAAATGTTTATGAAACCTATAAAAGAAGTGAATTCTTTGAGAAAATATATGAGCCATAACAAAAAGTTTCAATTAAATGAAATATATTCAATTTCTAATGTTACAGAACACAGTGAGATTGATTTAGATATTTCTATAAGAAACAAAGATAGTTATTTTAATATTTATTTTAAAGATAATCAAAAGATTTCTTTTTTAACTTTGGAATATTCAAATAATAATTTTATTTTGACTAGTACAGATACAGACGACCAACGTTATGCAAAAAGCAACTTAACTGATAATATTGAAATACGTATATTTATTGATAAAAGTTCTATTGAGATATTTATAAATGATGGTGAAGTAGTATTTACAGAGCGCTATTACGTGGAAGGTGACCCCATAGTTCAAATAGAAGGTTCTAATGATATTATTGTACATGAGACAGTTTATGAACTAGAAAACAATGCTGTTAAATATTAATTGATAAAGAATGGGAGATATATTAACATCTCCCATTCTTTATATGTATATACTTTTAAATGTTTATTTATTAAACTGTATGTAACAATATTTATCATTTTATTAGGGGGAGCTAATATGAAACCTAAGTTAGAGGACGTAGCTAAACTTGCAAATGTCTCGAAAACAACTGTTTCCCGTGTTTTAAATAACCGTGGATATTTAAGTCAAAAGACTATAAATAAAGTGAATAAAGCAATGAAAACATTAAATTATCAACCTAATTCAGCAGCACGTCAGCTATTTCAACAAGAAACAAAAATTATTGGTCTTCTTTTCCCAACTGTGGCTAATCCCTTTTTTGGTGAGATTATTCAAGAACTTGAGCGTAAGTTGTATAAACAAGGTTATAAAGTAATTATTGGTAATTCTATGAATGATTCAGAAAAAGAAGCGCATTATTTAAATCAATTATTGTCTAATCAAGTAGACGGTTTGATAGTTGGTACTCATAATAGAGGGATTCAGCAATATAAAAAAGACAATTTACCTATTGTTGCAATTGATCGTTTTATGAATGAAGATATTCCAATCATTGAATCAGACAATTATCGTGGTGGTCAAATAGCCACTTCTAGGTTAATTGAAAAGGGTTCTAAGAATATTGTACATACTACGGGGCCAACAGAACTTGAAACGCCTGCTCATCGTAGAATGCAAGCTTATATAAAGACAATGAAGAAATATGAGTTAGAACCTATTACCTATCAATTAGATTTTAATATAAGTTATGAGGAAAAAAATAAAGTTTTTCAGAACATTTTTAAAGAACATCCTGATCTTGATGGTATTTTTGCATCTAATGATGTTGATGCGATTATGCTAATGCAAATTGCGAAATCATTAAATAAGCGTATACCTGAAGATATTAAAGTCATTGGTTATGATGGTACAGAATTAATAAGAAATCTATATCCTGATTTAACAACAATTATACAGCCTATTGAACAAATAACAGATAAAGCAATTGAAGTTTTAAACCAACGGTTAAAACTTCAAAAAACTAATAATGAGTATGTACTAGAAGTGTCTCTTTGGGAAGGTACATCATGCTAATTTTCAACTAATTCTTGAGAAATTAAATGTTTTTAAAGAGGTAGTAATTACTATATTTACATTAGAATGCCATTTTGAAAATTCCAATTCATAGTAGGATGTTGCAATGTTTATATATGGATATTTTAAGAATTATTTAACATATTTCAACTTATCGGAAGGACATATGCTTATGTATTTACAAATGATATAATAATGGAGTCGCCTATCTCTCAGGCGTCAAATTGACGTAGAGAGGAGGTGTAATTATGCTTGATAACTTTGTTCACATCACGACCACAGTCATCAGTGGTTGTATCGTAGCGTTATTTGCGCATTGGCTACGCAATCGCAACGATAAGAAAAAATAGGCGACTTTTAGCCAACACCTAAAAAATCCCCTCACTATTAACGGTAGTGAGGGGATTGGTGTATTATGCTTAATAACTTTGTTAAATGTATTATAACATTATAGTGTAGAGGAATGCAAAATAAGAATAAACATACATAGTTTGAATAAAGAACAATTTACTTAGCTTTGCCTTCACTTAATTCATTCACTGCTAGTATAGCTTGCGCTATGTCTTCAGCAGTGAATTCATCACTTAAATTAGAAAAAGTATCATTAGGGTCTTTTGCTAATTCGCCTACTTTTATTAAGTCCTCAAAAGAAGCGTCCTGTAAATGTATATTACTTAAATTTGTTGGCATTTCTAAGAATTTATAAAAATCAATATATTTTTGAATTTCTTCATAGGGTCTATTTTCTAAAACCATTTGAACTAAAGTCCCATATGCCACTTTTTCACCGTGTCCAAGTTTATGAATATCTCCTGATAAAGCTGTAAACCCATTGTGTATTGCGTGGGCTGCAGCGAGTCCACCGTTTTCAAAACCAAGCCCGGAAAGTAAAGTGTTTGCTTCGATAATAGACTCTACTTGAGGTGTTACAATACCTTGTGCTGCAGAAAAATAGGCGCTTTTACCGTATTTAAATATTGTTTCTTCTGCTTTTTCAGCAATGGCTAAAGAAGCTAATGTTGGTTTTCCATCTACCATAGTTTTGCCTCTACGGTTTAAAGTTGCTTTAACTTCTACTAAAGTAGCTAAAGCATCGCTCATACCCGCCGCAAACAATTTAACTGGTGCTTGGACTATAATTTGTGAATCTGCTAATACTACATTTGGGTTTTTATAGTAAAATCTGTAACCAGTAAAAACACCATCATCTGAATAGATAACTGATAAAGCACTCGTGGGGGCATCTGTAGAAGCAGTTGTTGGGACAATAATAACAGGGGAATTAAGATTATCAGAAATTGCTTTTGCTGTATCTAATGTCTTTCCTCCTCCAACGCCAACAATTACATTTATGCCATTTTCTTTAGCTATTTGGCTAAGTCTTGCTATTTCATTTTCAGAAGCTTCCCCATTAAATTCTTCGTATTTGTAACTAATATCGCTAGATTTAAAACTCTCATTTACATCTTTGTTTGTTAGTGACCAAACTAAACTATCTGAAATAATCAAGGGCGAGTCACCTAATTTATTAACCTCATTAGCTAAATTTTTTATTTCTCCTTTCCCTTGTATATATCTACTTGGCGATTGGAAAACGTATCTTGACATACAAAAACCTCCTCATTATTTGATATATACTTATTTTATCCCCTGCATTCATAGTATTAATCATAAAACTTTGTAAATGTGAAAGGCTACGTAAAACAATTGCTTATTCGAATGATTTAACTTTTTTGATTTTGAGCAATACGGGTCCGAGGCGTGGGTTATTTTTTAGTATTTAAATTGGCAAATAAGATTTTGTTTAATTTAAAATTTTAATTTTGAAAAGTTGAAGGAAGAGGAGTAAAGTATTTGAAGAAGTTTGAAAAATACAAAATATAAGACTTAAAAAATCTTGTAAACACTGGCATAACGACGGTTTTTAGGTATTTCCAATAAATTAATCCCTTTAAATTGATTTAATGTCCAAGTATAATGAACTTATAAAACATAGAGCCTATTACGCTATATGTATCACTCTAACAGCTATGATATTTGGTTGTGATTGTGAGGTGATGCATATGAACATCTATATAGAAAATATGAGTTTCAATTTTAATTTCACAATACAATTGATAGTTATTTTCTCAGTATGTTTTTCCGTGTATGTAATGGTAAAAAAATAAGCTCCCCTTATTGGAAGTAAGGAGAGCACCTAATAATAGGCTGATTGTGATACATATTGTGAGTTTCAGATCTCGGTAATATGTGCTATGTTTTTGCACCTAGTCTTTGGTTTGTGAGCCTGGCTAGGTGTTTTTTATTGTTTAAATAGAAGTTTTTCCACATCTACATGTGACTTCTGTAAATAAATAGTATCATGATATTACATAATACTCAAATTTTTTCGTTCTCTTTCGGAACTATTCTACATATAATCGAAAATCATTTTAATTGTTAGATGAGACTGTCCTCTCTTTTGAAGTAAGGAACTCTTTATTTTGCTCCTAGTACTGGAGGTCAGTTCATAACTATTTTCTGGACATTCTTTTTCTTTAAATAAATATTAGTAAAATATATAACCTATATATTCAAAAACTTAACGTTAAAAGCGAAAAATTATGGATCATTTAAGGTACACTCTAAACATACAAAATATTTTTTCTGATATTAATAGTGTATATAGGGTCATTAGATTCTATATTTAAAAAAGCGAAGTATAATTAATAATTATACTTCGCTTTAAGTTAATCTTTATAACAAAATTAATATTAAAAATAATGGAATATTAGTATAAATACTAACCCTGCTATCGAAACTATTATTGATATCACAGTATGAGTAACAAAAGTCTCTTTTAGCATCATTCTTATATACGATACTTTGTATATACTTACCTTTAGAGTCATTGTTGAAAAAGAAAATCTTAATAATGATTACTTATATTTTTTTCAAACCATGCTTTTTCAAGCAGTTTAACTGCTGCTTTTATTTGTTCTATGGATAGTACTGCAAAGCCAAGGAGGACGGTTTGGCCATCATTTTCCCCGTATTCAGAAACAGAGTTTACTTTTACACCAAATTTTGCTGCTTGATCAATAGCCTCTTGTTCTGTCATACCATTATTTAAACGTAGGGTTAAATGCAAACCAGAGTCTTCGCCTATAACTTCAACACTTTCTGGGAAATGTTTTGAAATAGCTGTAATTAAAACATCTCTTTTTTTTCGATAAATCACTTTCATTTTTTGAATATGTTTTTCCCAATGTCCTCTATTTAAAAATTCTTTTAAGATATTTTGGTCTATGCGAGAGACTGTTTGAGCATAAAAGAAAAAGTCTTCTTGATAGATCTTGATTAGAGAAATTGGTAAAACCATATAACTAATACGCAGAGAAGGTAATAGTAATTTTGAGAAAGTACCCATATAAATTACATTTTCTCCGGTATCTAACCCTTGAAGCGCAGGAACTGGTTTACCACTATATCGAAATTCACTATCATAATCATCTTCAATAATATAACGGTCTTTTTGCTCTTTTGCCCATTTCAATATTTGTAAGCGTTTTGAAACCGGCATAATCATACCGCTAGGAAACTGATGGGACGGGGTCACAATCGCTACATTTGCATCAGATTTACTTAAATGGGAAACAAGCATACCTTCTGAATCGATTGGAATGAATTCTACTTGATTTGCTTCTTTTTCAAACAACATCATTTTCCTATGATAGCCAGGGTCTTCAACAGCAAATTTGCTCTTTGGTAATAATAGAAAAAGTATCTTCATTAAAGTTTGTGTGCCAGATCCTATAACAATTTGACTTGGATAACATTTTACTCCTCTTGCTTCATAAATATAATCCGCAATCGCTCTTCGTAAATATAGCTCTCCTTGAGGATGACCTAACTGTAATATTTGTTTGTTATCACTTTTAAATATTTCATTTACCAACTTTCTATAAAGGTTAAAAGGAAAAGATTCTGGATCAACACCAGTGTATGCAAAATCATAGGTATAACCATCGTTTTTAATTAATTTTTCCTCCACATACTGGGGATTTTGATAATTTATATTAAACTCCTCTTCTTCAATATCGCAAACATAATATCCTTTTCTAGGAAGTGCTTTTAAGTAGCCTTCAGCAACTAATTGCCCATAAGCAGATTCAACAGTATTTTGACTAACGCAAAGATGCTGAGAAAGTTTTCGTTTTGAAGGCAACTTCATTTCAGGTAATAATCTTTTTTTCTTTATCTCTTGTTTAATATACGAATATAACTGAATATAAATCGGATCTTTGCCTTGAATATCAAAATTCGGTGTTAACTGTAACATTAACTCTGGCCCCCCCTACTAATAAAATACTGGCACTTATAAAAGAGTCAGATATTCACTATAATACCTTAAGAGTACAATTTTTACATCATAGAAATTAAAAATAACAACAATGGAGGGTTAAAATGAATCAGCAAAATCAACATATAGGATATATTATGATTATTAGCGGAGCAACTCTTTGGGGCCTATCGGGTCCGATGATACAGTGGCTTTTCCAACATTCCAGCATTTCATCCATAGATTTTCTTGTTTTTCGCTTACTATTAGCTGGAATTTTTCTGCTCTTGTATCTTTCTTTTTCAAAAAAACAAATCTTTGAAATTTGGAAGTACCCAGGTCACAGATTTCAACTCATATTATTTGGCGCTATTGGTATGCTCGGTGCTCAATACTTTTTTATCGAAACAATCAATGTAAGCAATGCTGTCACGGCTATGTTGTTTCAGTTTTTTGCTCCAATTCTTATTACAATTTATGTATCCATACAAATCAAGCAGCTACCAACTGCCAGACAATTTATCTCTATAGTTATAGCTTTAATTGGTCTCTATTTTTTAATCACAAATGGTTCGTATCAAAACATTCTTCTAACCAAACAAGGTATTATTTTTGGAATTCTTACAATGCTAGGTTTTACATTTTACACTATACAACCGGTTTCTTTAATCACAAAATGGGGCGTCATTCTTGTAGTTGGGTGGGGCATGTTAATCGCAGGTGTATTTTCCTTTTTATTAAATTTAAATTTAAGTATTCAAAGTTTTATTGAAGACTTAACAATCAAAACAACTGTTATGTTATTAGGTGTGATTATAAGTGGAACTCTTTCATTTCTTCTTTATATCGGAAGTTTAAAGTATTTATCCCCATCTGAAACAAGCATTTTATCCAGTATAGAACCTCTTGTTGCCATCATCATTTCAATTACTTGGTTAAATGAATCCTTTGGATACTATCAACTAGTAGGCGGACTATTTATTATTATAGCTGTCGTAGCTTTAACTACACCGAAAAAAAGTAAGTATGAAAATTAAACAAATTTTTAAGCTATAAAGTAGTATAAAAAAGAGACTTATTTAAAAAGGGTGTCTTAATCATTTCAAAATATGCTCGTTAACGAAAATATCTTGATCTATACATTTTTTATCTCTCTTTTCTTATGAGGTACTTTATATTTTCGAGAATTTTGCCATAGTTTGTAAGTAACTTGATTTCCCAAAAAGTAGCAATAACATAATGTGCATTTAAATTATTAGCTTTTAAAAGAAATAAATATCAAAATCCTTCGCTTTTCAGATTTTTATTTCGGTTTAAGAAAACACCTTTACGCATGCCACTTTCTAAAATGAATATGTTTGGTTTAGGTAATATCATGATGCGCTATGTAATGAAGAAGAAAAATGTTGATTCATTATCATCGCTTACCAATCAAGCTATCGAACAAGATATCAAATTAATTGCTTGCACGATGAGCATGGATGTTATGGGCATTCAGAAAGAAGAGCTCAGAGACGAAGTTGAGTACGGGGGCGTAGGTACTTATATTGGTGATACAGAAAATGCGAATCATAATTTATTCATCTAATTAAATCTATTAAAAAAGGAGTTTTATAATGTTTTTCAAACAATTTTACGATAATCATTTATCTCAAGCATCTTATTTAGTTGGCTGTCAACGTACAGGAGAGGCAATAGTAATTGATCCTGTTCGTGATTTAACAAAATATATGGAAGTTGCAGATAGCGAAGGTTTTAAAATTACACAAGCTGCAGAAACACATATTCACGCTGATTTTGCTTCTGGAATTCGGGACGTGGCAGAACGTTTAAACGCCAATATATATGTATCTGGCGAAGGTGATGATCAATTAAGTTATAAAAATATGCCGGAACATACAAATTTTGTTAAAAATCAAGATATTATTCAAGTAGGTAATATTAAATTAGAAGTCTTGCATACACCTGGTCATACCCCAGAGAGTATTAGTTTCTTACTCACAGATGAAGGTGGCGGCTCAAGTGTTCCAATGGGTTTATTTAGTGGTGACTTTATTTTTGTTGGTGATATCGGTAGACCTGATTTACTAGAAAAATCAGTACAAATGGAAGGTACTACAGAGATTGGTGCAAAACAGATGTATCAATCTATAGAAGGTGTTAAAGATTTACCAGATTATATTCAAATATGGCCTGGACACGGTGCTGGCAGCCCATGTGGTAAAGCATTAGGTGCCATACCAATGTCTACGCTAGGTTACGAAAAAATTAATAACTGGGCATTTAATGTAACAGATGAATCTAAATTTGTTGAAACATTAACATCAAATCAACCAGCGCCCCCCCATCACTTTGCACAGATGAAAAAAATTAATCAGTTTGGTATGAACATGTATCAACCATACGACGTTTTTCCTAGTTTAGATAATGCAAGAATAGCCTTTGATCTTCGTAGTAAAGAAGCCTTTCATGGTGGTCATACTGAAGGTACAATCAATATTCCTTACAACCAAAACTTCATTAACCAAATCGGTTGGTATTTAGACTATGAAAATAGTATAGATTTAATTGGTGATAAATCTACCGTTGAACAAGCAGCGCATACTTTACAATTAATTGGCTTTGATAATGTAGCAGGTTATCGTTTACCACAATCAGAAATTTTAACCCAATCCAACCATAGCGTTGATATGACTGGTAAAGAAGAATATATACTTGACGTACGTAATGAAGAAGAATGGAATAATGGGCACTTAGATCAAGCAGTCAATATTCCGCATGGTAAATTATTAAATGAAAATATTCCATTTAATAAAGAGGATAAAATATACGTACATTGTCAGTCAGGTGTTAGAAGTTCAATCGCCGTGGGTATCTTAGAAAACAAAGGATTTGAAAATGTCGTAAATATTAGAGAAGGCTATCAAGATTTTCCAGAATCATTAAAATAATTTAAGAGTGTCCAGAAAATAACCATTTTCTGTACACTCTTGTTTTATGTCTAAATAAGTAAGTATTACATAGAATTATATGTTCAAAAACCCAACAAAAAATCTATGTTCATAAAAGACCTTGTAATTAAGTTATGGTACACTGAACGTGTATATAGGAGGTTTGTATTTTGAAAATAGGTTATGCAAGAGTTTCAACTGGATTACAAAACTTGAATTTACAGGAGGATCGATTAAATGCATATGGTTGTGAAAAAATATTTAACGACCATATTAGTGGTTCAAAAAGTAAAAGACCTGGTTTAGATAAAGCAATTGAATTTGCGAGATCAGGAGATACGATTGTTGTTTGGAGACTAGATAGACTAGGACGTAATATGGAGGACTTAATCACATTAGTTAATGAACTTAACGAACGAGGCGTGAGTTTTCATAGTTTAGAAGAAAATATAACGATGGATAAATCAAGTTCTACAGGACAATTATTATTTCATTTATTCGCAGCATTTGCAGAATTTGAACGTAACTTAATTTTAGAGCGTTCTTCTGCTGGTCGAATTGCAGCACGTGCTAGAGGACGTTATGGAGGTAGACCAGAAAAATTAAACCAAAAAGATTTAAACTTACTTAAGACACTTTATGATAATGGGACACCCATTAAAACAATGGCAGAGCAGTGGCAAGTTTCACGTACAACTATTTATCGTTACCTCAATAAATTAGAGAGAAAAGAGAATAAAAACAAGTAGAGCGACTAATCAATTTTACTAAAATGAATCTACTAAATAATTATATATATCATTAACGTATAAATACCTTGATTCAACGTTGCTCAATGCAAATGAGGACTTTTCACAGCGTCCTAAAACTCATAATGTATGATTGAATTGAAATTTTAATAAAAACACAAGAAAAAAGACTCCTTATTGAATAAGAAGTCTTTTTATCGTTTCAAAATAAATCTTTGTCTTAATAACAATTGGTTATAATCTATTGGTTTCTTCAATTATTTTTCTTAATTCTTCAATAGATTGCTTCGTTTTATATTCATCCATTGAAAGAGAAGACACAATATTATCGATTCGATTTTTATAATTTTTAGGTTTTATTGGGAATTCATTGATCATAGCTACAGATTTCTTTTCATTAATACAATAAATTTCATTTTTCGCAAAAATAACTTGATTTAAGCAAGAAATACATCGAAATAAATGCCCCATTATATACGAAATATCATTCTTATTAATGTTGTCTTCGATAAACATAAAGGAAAATGAAGCTTCAAAAGCAAAGAATTGAGTTATTGATTGTTTAACTTTAGGAGGGTACGGAAAAGTCTTATTTTTAAGCTCGCTTAATTTATTTTGTGGATCAGCTAAAATTTTACAAATATTTAACTCGCCCATATACATAACGTTCAAAAAACCATGAGGATGACCGGTTTGATAATGAATAGTTACTTTACCTGACAAACAATCTTTTATTACTTCATTCACTTTTTTAATATCACGGAAAATTAAGTCTACATGATAACCATTCACAAGCAGCCATCCACCGCCGTTGATCCATTCTCCCCAATCTCCTAAGGATGTAATTAAGTCATCTTTTTTCTCATCGTTAATTTTTAATGCTGCTTTTTCAATATTGTCTGTATTAATTCCTTGTGTTTCATCATAATAGATGCCTATATCTATATCAGAATCCGGTCTATGATTACCTTTTGCTCGAGAACCACCTAACACAACTCCTACAACTCCGGGCAATCCACTTATTTCTTCTACTATTTTTTGAATTGTATGATCTACAGCATTCATTTATCTCGCTCCTTTATTATTTCGAATTCTATACTCTACTATATTAATAAAATTTATAAAAAGGGACTTCTTTTTCAATAAGGGTTCTATTAAACACCCATTCTTATACGCCCTAATCGTACAAATAGAAACTGCATTTTACAAAGGTTTTTTTATTGTTCGCTTAGGATAGGCTCTAAACGAACAATAAAAACACAAAAACAAAACCGTCAGCAATTTAATGC
>ERZ1023241.66-NODE-66-length-45363-cov-431.746557_pt1 | contig 45363 bp, 63 predicted proteins | sample MGYA00380455_ERZ1023241 | MGnify/ENA primary metagenome ERZ1023241 (study PRJEB33173, sample SAMEA4830304) | metagenome | study: EMG produced TPA metagenomics assembly of the PRJEB25223 data set...
CCGACCGATCGCCTGTATTAGTCGCTGCCGACCAATAGCCTGTATTAGTCGCTGCCGACCGATCGCCTGTATTAGTCGCTGCCGACTGATCGCCTGTATTAGTCGCTACCGACCGATAGCCTGTATTAGTCGCTGCCGACTGATCGCCTGTATTGGACACCTTGGCAGCATCCCAATCAACTTTACCTTTTATCCATTCAACGGCTTTTTTTATCATTTCCGGTAAGTTAATTTCGGTTTCGATCGTGATTTTTGCAGATGCAATTTTTGTATCATCACTATCTTTTGATGTTTCGCCGCTCATTTTAACTACAGCAAATTTACTTACCGCTGGACTGTAATAGCTAAGCACATCAAGCGGGTATTCGCAGGCGTGGAATCCACTCTCACAAGCCTTAACATTACCTTTATGCTCATACGTTTTGCCTATCTCATACTGATAACCTCGACAAGCCCAGTCTTGGTTAAACCCTTTATAAGCAATAATTTCTTTGTTTTCTTCAGCCATTTTTGTCTCTCAAATTTAGATAATAAAAAAGCCACTATTGGTTAGTGGCTTGTGGTGTAACTCAAAACGGAATATCATCATTAAACCCGTCTTGTTCTGCCGCTGCGCTTAATGGATCGGGTTTTTCTTTGTCTTTGCTTGGCTGTTGTGTTTCATTGCTTGCCTTGCTGTCTAGCATTTCAAAGGATTGTGTCGCTACTTTAAGTGCGGTGCGATTATTGCCGTTTTGGTCTAGCCAGCTTTCCTGTACCAGTTTCCCTGTTACACAGATTTTTGAGCCTTTTTGTAGATATTGTCTTGCTACATCAGCAGAATTGCCATGCACCACAATAGGTATCCAATGCGTACGTTTAACTGTATTACCTTGTTTATCTCGGTAATCATCACCGATAGCGAGATTAAATGTGGCAATTTGTCCGCCATTTTGGAATTGGCGGATTTCTGGGTCACTGCCTAAATGACCGACTAATATCACGGTGTTGGTGTTACGTGCCATTAGTGCATCTCCTGTATAAGTTGTTGATAATATTCTTGAGCAATTTCTACCCGCTCTTTGATTTTCTTGATGATTTTCTCATCACGTTTAATTGTGACGGTGGTAATACGTTTTTCTTGAGGGATTTGCTCAACCAAGTCAATGTATCGGGTTGGATCGTCATAGCTTGATAATTGGTCGTAAGGGGTGGGGAGGAGGATAAAATCAATGTGCGCTTCATCACAATCCCATAGCCACATATAGCCTTGCATTTGGATTGTATAACCTGCTTTTTTCGCTTTTTCTTCTGCCTCGTCAGCAAAGAAAGGGTGTGAGCCAATATCCCAAGAGCATTTAGTATCTATGATTAATTTTCGGCTTGGCACATAAATATCGCACTCGCCTGTAATCCAATCGTTTTCACGTCTTTCCGTGTTCTTTTTAAGAGGTAATCCACGTTTACGACCGCTTAACTTAATGGCTTGTTCTTCTAGTGCAATGCCTTTCTCGGTGTATTTATTCCCCTCAAAATCTCGATAACCGAATAAATCAAATTTCACTATCTTTCTCACCGCACTTTTTGCTGTAGCAGATATTCCATTACCGCTTTTAGGCTTTACCATTAAATCAGCCAAGCCAGAGCATTTAGCTTTGAGTTGGTACATTTCCATTCTCAATCGCCTCCAACTCCGCAATCTGCTCTTGGCTAAATTCATAAGCCCCACTATCACAAAGCTCTTGTAGGGTGGTTTCGCCGTTAGCAATGCTTTGTTTGCATTGTTCGAATGTGGCTTCATCAACAACCGCTAAAAATTCCGCTTCTTGAATATTGTCGGTGTAGTTGAACTCTTGATTTTCTACATCTTTCACAACGGTTTGGTCGGCTAATACAGCTTGCTGCATTTCAACAGAGAGTGGAGCTTGTTTTGATAGCAATAACTTAGTTACGGTTTTTAATGCCATTGCCTCGAAGTTATCGTGCCATACGCCATAGCCTTTTTTGAATGTTTGGCTGTAGCGTTGAGCGTGTTTGACGATGTCATCGTGACTCATATAGAGTTCAGCCGAAAAATCGTTTACCAGTTTAAAATAGGCGTAATAGCCGATTGGATTTTCGTTTTGTTCAGGCTCTTGCTCCCAGTCGAACTCAAAACCATTGATGAAATCTTTTTTGATAAGTTGCTTTTTGTACACAGGCAATGCGACTAAGCGTTTAAATTGCCCACTACGCTGTGCCAGTTGGATAAAGCCTTTATAGCCAATTTGGAATTGCGCTTCGGTTTTCTTTTCCTTGTTGTTTCTGAAAGGGACGATGTAGGCAAAGCCTAAGCCATTTTGTAGTGGCAAATTCAATGTCGCTGCCATACAAGCGGCGTTAAAAATGCTCATTGGGTCTGCTGTTTTAAGCATTGCATTGCTATTGGCAATTTGCATAACACTTGTTGCAAAGGTTGCCGCATTTTTGCCAACAAGTTCCTTAATCTTATTTTGCACATTCGCACTTTCAAAAAATGTTTTAAGTGCAGGTGGCTGTTTATTTTGTTGATGTTGGACTTGGTTTGTCATCTCGCCCCTCCATTAATCTGGGTCATAATCATTCATTCTGTCGTTTAATTCACGCTCTGCGATTTTCTTAATCGCCTCTTGTCTATAAGGCTCATAACTTGCACCGCTACCAATAGCGAGCCAGAAATTATCGTTATCGCACAACATTTCCGTGAGTTCGTGATAATGCGTTTGATCGCCTTGTTTTAAATCATTGTCGATTTCAGTAGCGACTTCATCTAAAGCGATTTCATAGCCTGCTTGCCAATCCACTTTACGTTGGTGAGCCGCATCAAGTTGAGCGTAGTGATCAGCGTAAGGTTTCATTGTTTACTCCAAGTGCGGTTAATTTCTGCTTGTTTTTGTGCGGTGTAATCCTGCAGTTCTTTTTCTGCTGCCAGTGTAAGATTAGGCGGTAAACATACACCGTTTTCATATATGCCCCCTTTCAGTTCACATCGGGTTTCTTGTTGGATTTGTTGGCTTAATTCGTTATCGTGCCAATCGGTGGGGTGGGCATTGGCGTGTAGGCTAATCCCACCCACAATCATGGCAATAATCAAGGCGGCGAGAAAATAGCAGATTCTGTTTAGCCATTTTTCACTGCCTTTCATAAAGTGCGTGAAGCTTTGTTTTTCTTGGCGTAATGGGGTTTTCGAGTGTTTCATTTGGGGCTCCTTGTTAGATATTAAGCATTTTTTCTTTTGCGATTTTGCAGCTGTCTTTTTTGATTTCAAAGCCATAGGACGGGCGGTTAAGCTCTCGTGCGGCGCGTAGCGTGGATGCACTGCCAGCAACTGGATCAATCACTACATCGCCCTCATCGGTAAAGATTTCGATGAGGCGTTTTAACACGGCAATGGGCTTTTGTGTCGGGTGCAGTTTAGGGATTTCCTTGCGGTTGTCCTTTTCCCATTCGAACCAGTTTTTAATCATTTTGCCGTTGTTGTTAAATTTCGGCAGTTTATCGCGGTATAAAATCAAGGCATATTCTGTTGCGCCGACGACTTTCATATTCGCTTTGAGCACCTGTGGTGATGATGATTTAATAAACACCAAAGGGATGTGATTTTTAAAGCCGTGCTGCTTGGCGTAATCAATCACCATTGAGATTTGCTGGAAAGCGCAGAACACAATCATACAAGGGGCTTTGCCGCGTTCTTTCGGTTCTTTGATGAGCATTTTTGAACAAAAATGCATAAATTCGGCAATGCGGAAATCTTTATCTGTATCAAAAAAACTACTGTTGGCTTTGTCGCTTTCGCCGTTTTTGTTATCGCCGTTTACATACCATTCAGGGTTTGAAGCGTAAGCATTATTACCGAGATTGTAGGGAATGTCGGCGATGACTAGCTGCGCTTTTGGGATGTGGTAGCGTTTGTAGTTTTGGAAGTGATCGTTGAATAATTCGGTTTTCATTTTTGTTTCCTTTTTAGTCGATTTGTTGAATTTTGGGTGTAATAATCCGCCACACGATTTTTCAAAAGTGCGGTCGGATTTTTTGCTGTTTTATAGAATTTCTAATTGAAAACCCGTTTTTTTAGGATCGTAGGCGCGAAGATATTTTAATACGCGCCAGTTATTTCCTTGCTCGCATTCAAATTGCTCTGTAATGCGTGTCAATACGTTATGGGCGTGACGGAGAGTACTGCGATATTCGTAAGCTATGTCATAAACGGAAGCAGCGTAGTGCGAACCAATTTGTTTTAGTGCGGGGTGAAGCACTTGGCAAAGTTCCGTGCCACGCAATAAAGCAAACCACGCCCACGCCATTGTTTGCAATTCGTGTTCGGTAAATTCAAACGTAAATGTTGTCGGTTCCTGCGTGGCAATATTGGGGGATTGATTTTCTTCCATATCTTTCTCTTTTTTACGTTGATTTATGCCTTCTTTGAGTTTTACAAAGGCGGAAAAGGTGGGTTTAATTTCATCATTGAGTTGGTGATACTGTAATTTCTTTCGCCAAGCCATTTCAACACGTGAAATTAATTCGAGATTTTCAAGGGTGCAATTTCTTGAATTGCCGTCTTTGTAATCAATAATATGTCCACGCGGAATTTTTCTACCGGCTTTGCGCCAGAGATAATGCGATTTCCGTTCATAACGTTTAATGCTTGCTTTTATTAACCAACATTTTGCATTTTTACAATATCGCTCAAAGCCAATCGGTTTTAAATTTTCACCTTTCTCAAATCGACCGCTTCGTCCGGTTAGCCATTGTCTCTTCACGCGCAAAACCTTTAACGCGTGTGGATTAAATGGTTTATTGAAATAAACTTCCATTTTTTGAGCCAAGATTCTTTCATTTAACGTGCAATTCGCTTTAATGAACGCAAGTTCTTCTTTGCTGTAACGATTAGCATGCTTAAGGCTTGGAATATTGTGTTTCTTTTTTAATTTATAGAAAACATTACGATTTATTAATAAATCAAACTGTTGCTGAAACAATTTAATTAGATCAGATGGCTTTTTATCCCAATGTAAGCGAATAAACGCAATATGTTCATCGGTGAATTTAAATCGTTCCGCATTAGAGGTCATCGCCTTGCGCCTTAGATATTCTTAGAAAATCAGGGGATTCTCTTTCAATTTGACGATTTTCAAACAATGTCATTGCTTTAAGCGAAATCGCATTGCTTGCGATAATATTTGCCGCAATGCCTGATACGGCATTGGCACGTTTAATTTCTCGATTAAGTTCTTCATCGGTTAAGTCTTCATCAAGCAGTTTTTCTAACTGGGAAAATAAATGATTGTTTAAGTCTGTGATTTTATTTTTCATTTTAAATAACCCTAAAAAAACCGCCCTTTCGAGCGGTCAGTGGAGTAGTGCAATCAGTCTATGCTAATTTTGTCTAGAATATGGTGCCTTTCTTTATACTTGTAAGGCTCAAGCCGAGGCTATCGTATTAATTCTCTTACCCCTAATCTGCGCTTCTGCACTGCGTGCACGGTGTTTGTACCAGCAGGTTTACCTTTGCAACAGTGGTAGTTGGCTATGTCGATAAATTGCTCTTTTTGGCGGTTGGCTGCAAATTTAATTGCGCGATCCGCCGCACTTTCTTTTACCACCATTTTTTCAAACTCGGCATTAATGCGACGTTGTTTATCGAACATTCTTTCTAATCTGCCCGCTTTACCACGTTGTAAAATTTCGCCTTTTTCGGTGAATTTGCGTGAACCTGCATCACGCTTTACGATGATAGTTGCCATAGTTGGATCCTTGTTTGTGTACCATTTTTAACCGCGCTTTAATGTGATAATGCGCTTAATCTGTCAGATTCCGCAACGCGGTCGCCGTCAAATCGATTTCGGCTGCATTAAGAGAAAAGTGCGGTTAAAAATGGCGTTATCTTGATTGCCTCAGCCCCACGCGTTCAAGTTACGCATTATTCCCAATGTTGATGTTGGTTCGTGGGTGATTCGATTTGTTAAAGAGCAATTAAAATTTTTATTCAAGGCCTTCTCAAAGGGCTTAGTAAAAACTTTAGGCGATAAACTTAAGTGACTGTTCTTATTTTTCTTCTTCTTTTATTAAATCCCACTGCCGTCTCTGCTTATCTCTCGGCTTACGCCTGCTATTGCGGTGGGTACATTTTTAAATATGTGCTACAACTTGTTTTGCCTCTACTTCAACTTCATCCATAATCAGATTTCTGAAATCTTCATTAGTCATAAACAAATCTGCTAAGGCTTCTAAGGCTTTTCCTGTTTTCTCTGCGTAACGCTCTAACACTTCGGTAATGAAAAAGGCTTTTAATTCTGCTGGGCTATTAATGTTCATGTTGGGTTCCTTATGGGTGTTTGTTTTGATGTGGGTATAATATAGTTTTTTCTATTCTGTGTAAATAGTTTTTTCTATAAAAATATAGTTTTTTTTGACTTGCTGAAATTTTAGGTAATAAAAAAGCCCGCGATTGCGGGCTGGGGGTAGGTGTAGGTGTAAATCTACTGGTTGATTATCCATCTAATGACTGATTTTAACGTTTTATCTAGAATGGGAATGTGAGACTCGACAATATCCGGTTTTGATTTGCTGGAGTGAAAATAGAGAAGACCATCACGATTTTCTACGCTTACAATATTTTGTTTTTTAATACTGAAAGACGCATTTTCACCCGAGAAAACAATACGCTGATTAGTAAAGATTAAATTTCCGTCTGCTTTGTGGGATAAGTAGTTTATTTTTTCAGATGTGCTATTGCCTTTTCCTGAATGAAACCACAACCCTTTTGCTAACCTTACGCTTACACCGTTACGACTGCCCTGCCTAATCGTTTTAGATTTTTCTTCAATAATGGAAGCCGGTAATTCTAATACAGTAAACTCGTCCTTTTGCAAGATTAGCGCATCTGTATCGATATCCCCTTCAGGATTTCCATTATTAAATTCTCTTTGAATATAAGCATTGAAATGAATAACTTGTGCATAATCTATAAGTTCACGTTCTAATCTTAACTTTTTACCCAGTGCATTAAGATCTTCTATCTTGCCAGTGCTATCCAAGCAAGCGCGAACAAAATCAATTAAGATTGAAAACTTGAGCTTAGTAGGAATAGACATCTGTTTGAAGAAGCTATATTCCCATTCTCCTGCAAATGAATACGCACTATTTTTCATCTCTCCTAGTAGCTCAATATCTTTTTTGCTCATTGTTATTCTTTCAAAGAAACCGCAGAATTTCTCTATTCTGGCATTTATATCTTTCGGATAATCATTGATATCTAAACTTAGCTCGGAAAATAGTTTTAATAGACTAGGATCAAGTTCTCCCGATTTGCCTTCAGCCTTTGCGATGCCACGTTGTACTGCGTCAATAGCAGAACTTATAAACCCCATAATAAACATTCCTCTAGTTGTTAAATTTATTCTTGTTTAGTTTAATGGAAAAGAAATTTCTACGCTATGAATTAGATCACACTTTTAAAATAAAAACGCCTACCGAAGTAGGCATTTGATTAAAATTTAAACATTTCTAAGATGAGCTGCTTATAAGCATTGATGGCGTGTGAATAGGCATCTTTTTCTTTGATGGATATGATAAATTGTGGTTTGTCGCGGTGTGCGGTAAATTCGAGCTGTATGCTATTCTCGTTGATATAGATTGCCCGCATTGGGGATATGAGTGTGGTTTTCGGGTAAACATTCGGGGCTTTTTCTAACGTCAAAGCCAGTTCAAATTCGATAACCGGTGCGTTTTGTTCAAATTCCGTTTTTAATTGATACCAAGGGCAAGACTTGTGATCATCAATATTTAATACATCGACATAGGGAACTTGTTGATCTTGGTTAAATTCTTTTTTGTAGCTTTTATTGGTTAATCCTAGATCTTCTTCAAGAGCTATAGTAAAGCAATTAATGGCGGTGCGGAGCATTTGCGCGTTATCGTGGCGCATTGCTTGGTAACGGATGTTTTGTTCGCAAAGTTGGGCATAGGTAATCATTTTGTTCTCCAGTGGTTTAGCCAATCTAAACATATTATCTTCCTTTTGTTAAAAAATAACCAGTACAAAATTTAAGCGAGAAAAATACACTTATTTTGCGTTAGAAGTAGTTTTAGAGATTGATGCGCGGCGTAAAGATAAGATTTTATCGTTGGTACACTCACTCTCATTTCCCGCCCTACGTCACCTTGCGATAAATTGCTAACATACCGTAGCATAAACACTTGATATAACTCTGGTGTGACGTTGCGCATAATAAGTGTTGCGTCGTGAATGCGCATTGCGGTTTCATCATCCAACATCGGGATGCCGTGATCGGGTGTGGCTTTGCGTAAAAAAGGCTGAATTGCGGGATAGTTAATTCCCACGCCTTCACGCGCCCATTTGCCATAACGGCGAGCAGTTAATTTAATATCTAAGATGTGTTTGGTCTGCATATTATCCCTTTCTTTTTTCTATTAATCGGCATTTTTTGTTAAAAATCTGTTTGATTCGCCGTAAGTCATCGGGGGAATAATGCCGTGGGCGGTTGTCAGCTTCAATTTGTTCGACTTTTTCGCTACCTAGTCTATCTAGCAATCCTAGGCGATATTGCTGTACATTGCCGCCGTAGTAGCGGTTGCATTTTTTACATTGACCGTGGATATTGAGAGTATAAAAGCGCAAGTGTGGCGCAGCTCCACGTGAGCGGTAATGCCCAGCATCAAACCCTCCTCCTAGCTGTTCTGCCACTAAGGGCGTGCCGCAGGAGATGCATTCTTTGCCCATATCGCGCAGGCGGATATATTTATTTACTGCCGCTTGCGCTTCCTTGGTCAATTCGTGCTTGGTTTTGTTTTTCTCTTTAAGTGCGGTCATTTTTTTGCGGTTTTCGATTCGCGCCTGTTTGTCTTTTTTCTCGCGTGCCTTGCGGGTCTGTTCGCGCGAAAGTTTAATAGCGCATTCTGGCGAACAGACCTTTTGCAGACTTGAAACGGTTTTTATAAAGTAGTTTCCGCACATTTTGCATTTATATTCTTTAGCCATTATCCAAACACCATATTAAACATCACCCAAACTGCCGCAATACAAAGTACAATTTTTAACTCTAAAATCTCGTCATCGTTTAAGCGTTTCATTTAAATCCCCATCTATCGTTAAATCTCACGCCATTTTGCACGCCCCACGCTTGAACATATTCGATAAGGCTTGCTAATCGTTTTACGCTCATTTGAGCGGTACTTTCTCGTAGATTGATTACTTCACCCTCTAATCCGATTACCATTTCAGCCTGTCCACCTGTTGCAATTTTGTGAGCCGATACCATAATCATCTTCCAAGTGTCAATGTCTCGCTTTTTACCGTTAAATTCGCACTGTTTTGATATATCGCTTAGTAGTGCGTGAAGTTTTGAGTTCTGCTCAAGTGAGCGTGTTATTGGTTGGATTTTGACTACTAACGGCTTTTTATCATCCGTTGGCAGTTCCTTGATTAAATCCAAGCAATTATTTTTAATGCGTTGATTACGTAAAAAGAAAGGTTTGTATTGGCTCATTCATTCGCCCCAGCCAAATAAAAAGCGATTTGATTTTTTTTCTTCCTGAATCAAAACACAGACTTCATCGCAGAATTTTTCAAATTCTTCACGCGGCCAGCCTTCTAAATCAAACACCATACCGCTAAATTGAATTTGAGCGCGAATTTGCTCTTTTAGTTGAGCTTGCGACATCAACTCTAATTTCATAGGATCTACTTTTTCTTTTGGCGGCTCTGGCGGTGAAACCGTGTCCCATTTATCAGAATCAATTAGCCATTCATCAGCGTTAATTATTTTATTCGTGGCACAGTCATACAATTCACGGTATGTCTTGTTGTTCGACTTAGTTTTATCAACCACCAAGAAAAGCACCGAAATAGGCGTATCTTCAAAGGCGTTTTGAATCAAATTCAACTCGACTAATTGATTCCCAATAACTTCACGGAGTGTTTTTTCGGTGTTTCGATAGGCAATACCTGGAAACATAATGAAAAACCCAAAACGATACGCATTGGCTAATCCTTTCAGCATAAAAACATCATCAAGCACACCTGATTTTTTCCACGGAAAATCTGCTTGAATAGCAGCCTTTTCTTCTTCGGCAAGTTCTTTAAATTTAAGTTAGAATGGCGGGTTCATTACAACACAATCACTTTTTGGCTCACTTTGATACAAGAAAAAACTCGTATTATGAATCTCAGCATCTGGATAATTATTGGCTAATGCCGCACATGATTCCGCTTGAATTTCTACTGCAATAAACTTACTTGGTTGAATAAATTGCTCAAGCTGTCCGCTGCCTGCTGCACCATCAAAAACACTTGGATTTTTACCTAAGTACTTCTCGACTTTCTCAGCCAAATATCGGCGAAGAGATTCGCCCGTAATATATTCAGCAAACTTATTCGCTTTCTTGCGATTGTTATGTTCTTTAAAACTCATTTGCTATACCCACCAACCTTTTTAATAAAATCAAGGCTAATTGAACGTGTGACAAAATCTTCCATTGTTGGATCAAAGACTACGACCATTTGCCCTTTGCTATTCCCCTTGATTTCTTTTCCTGTTACAGGGTTGATAAATGCAATTCGACCACCTGTAATATCAATCACTTCATTTGCCACGCCTTGAATATGGTTTTGATACCATTGAGTAGATTTATCATTGTTGAGTAACATCACGACTAAATAACCAGCATCACATAATTCTTTCGCACGTTGTAGATATGGTGTAACGTTGGAATAAGGTGGATTCACATAGATTCTTAACGGAGCCGAACAACGTTCTGCGACTTCATCCAACAATACATCTAACATTTGCTCAATCGGCATTAGAAAGTCATCTGCGATTGATTGATGCTCATCATCATCTGAGTTAGGCTCGCCGATATATCGCCATGTCAAGGCGTTGTTGGCTGTAGCGCAACCATCAAGATCGAACCAGCCGAAACGTTGAGATAGCCATTCAAAGACATAGCACGGTGTTTTCCATGTATTTTTATCAAATTGTTGTTCTGTCATTGCAATGCCCCTTTCCCTTTCATCATTGCCATCAAGCTATCTCGCGCTTTATCAGCCTTCGCTTTATCGTAAAAACTTGGCTTTGCTGGAATCATCTTCGGAATATCCTCAAAAGGAAAATTCGACCGCACTTTTTCCGCCGCTTCTGTGAGTAATTTCGGAATAGTTTTCAACGTGTCCTCTTCCGATTTTTTCTTGCACTTTTCGTACAGATTTTTAAGCAACCAAAATTCCACTTTTGAACGATATTGAAATTCATCCCGATTGAATTTGGCATAGCCTAAGAAAGTGTTATAACGTTGGTATAATTCCGCTTCGTTCGGTAAACCCAGTGCGTGATAGTCGTAGGCTTTGCACCAATAAACAAACAATCCTACGCTAGGTAAAAATTTATCAAGCGATTTTTCCGCTTCACAAATCCCGTTCTCCAACTGAGGTCTCGTAATTTTTTCTCGTGCCAACACACGCAACCAAGTTTTTTTAGCAGAGAGATAATCCGCTTCGGTTTCAAAGGCTGCACGCCAACCAGGAAAAATTGATTTAAGCTCGTTAAAAAGCCAGTTAATCGTCTCTTCCGCACGCTGTGCTCGTTCTCGCGGGAGCGTGTTAATTTGGTTTTGTGTTATGGAATTTGCCATTGCGTACCGTCCACTGTGAAATTCATTCCTGCAGACCAGCCTGTCTGCGTATCGTCAAATTTGGGTTTGTTGGGGTGTGATTGCCCTAAGTGCGGTAAATTTGGTCGCAGTTTCTCATCACGCCAATCCCACGATGCGTTAAATCCCTGCCAGTTGCGTTCGATGCAAATTTCCACTGCTTCACAAATCGAAATCCCAGCCTTGTCCGCTTGTTTTTGCAGACGGTTTAGCTGTGTTTGGTTAATTACGCCCTTTTTGGCTTTGCGGTGTGCGATAAAATCTTTCGCCAGTTGCCCGGTAATACCGAACTGCTCAAGCAACATTTCGGATTCGCTTTTTTGCGTAGTTTTTTTAATATGATGGTTATCTGATGGTTCTATTGATGGTTCAGGGTTAAGCTCGTTTACTAGGGTTGGTAAAGCTGCTTTACTAGGGTGGTTAAGCTCGTTTACTAGGGTTGGTAAAGCTGCTTTACTAGTAAAAGGCTCTAATATTTCCCAGTTTTCGGGATGCAAGATATACACATTAGTGGCGTTGCCGTTTTCGGTTTTACGTTCACGAATGGATAAATATTTCATCGCTTCCAATTTCTTAACGTGCGAAATTGCCGTAGGGCGCGAAACTTCACATTGGATTGCAATACGTTTATAACTTGGATAACAAACGCCATCATCATTCGCATTATCGGCTAATTTTACCAGCACTAATTTTGTTAAAGGATTGCCGGTTTTGCTTTTAAATGCTTTAGTCATTAACTCAACACTCATCTCATACCGCCATAAAATACGCTTTATATACTTTGCCTGTGCGTGCATCGTGGACGAACTCGTCCGAAATCTGATGCCAGCGGTTTTTTAAATCTAAAATTCGCGCCGAAAGACGCAAGCAACCGAATTTGTCTAAAGCTTCGAGTGATGTCAGTCGCTTACCTGATTGCAAATAACGCAAAATACGGTCACATTGCGATTGACTTATTTTTTCGTTTGGATTAGTATTCTCCATAAATACATTCCTTAATGATTAGCCACGGTTCCCGCCGTGGTTTTTTTATTGCTCTAATTCCCACTTTAAGCACAATGCGCTTTCAATGAGCGCGTCAATGCTGGCGGAAATCGTTTGTTTTTCTTTGTTGGATAACTCGCGCCCTAAATCTGAATTAGGATGGACTGCGCTTTTGATTTGTTCGCCAATTTTCCCTGCATTGGTGGTAATGTCTAAAAAGCCTTGCACGACATCGGCGCAGCAACTGGCGCATTTGGGCATAGGCACGATAAGATGATCGATTTTGTCGGCAATGGCGGCGACGGTGCGCGTGCTATTGGTGATTTCGATGAGATCGAGAGCTTCGATAAAGCTGAGATGATTGTTTTCGCATTCTACGTTAAGTTTATTGCCTAAAATGTTCGGCGATTTACCTAGCGTGAGTGCCAGCGTAGTGATACCGCCAGACGCGTTTTTACAATCGCGATGTAACGTGCGCTGAATGTCTTTGCTGTTCATTAAAACCTTTCCTTTTTCTTGAAGATTTTTACTATTCGTTGCGCTATTGTGACTTTGTGAGTGAGCGCAAGATGTCGGTTTCGGTGACTTTTCCATTGGATGCTTTGGCGATAAGCGGGATGTATTTGCCACTAATACCACCACGGTGAAGCCAAGCAAAAACCGTAGGCTGTGCGACACTGCACAGCTTTGCTAATTTGGCTTGACCACCACATTCATCAATCGCAATTTTAATTGTTTTATTGATCAAAATAGTCTTTCCTATTAAGTAAATAAAGTTTTTACTATTCTAAAGGAAAATAAACTATTTATAAATAGGTAAATCTATTTTTTTATCTATAGAAATATCTATAAAATAAAATAGAAAGGGAAAGGGAGTAAATATGACAACATTGGGCGAGCGATTGAAATTTTTGCTGATTGAAAGGAATGTTACACAAGCAGAATTGGCGGAAATGGTGGGAACTACCCAAGGTGCGATCAGTAATATCGTGAAAGGTGAAACTCAAAAACCAAGAAATATTCTTGAGATTGCCAATGCGTTAGGTGTAGATCCAAACTGGTTAAAATATGGGAGTACAAAAATGACAAAATTATCAGAGAGATTAAAAGCGTTGCTGGTAGAAAAAGGAATAAACCAAACCGAATTTGCTAATATGATCGGCATTGCTCAACCCTCTATGCAGAAAATCCTTGCCGGAGAAACCAGAAATCCACGCAAAATTGTTGAAATAGCAAAAGAGCTCGGTACAACGCCGGATTATTTGTTGTATGGCGATATGACCGTTAGTCATTCCACTTTGGAAAATTCTCAGATCAATAACAATCAGGGGCAGACCGTCAATAATTTTTTTGACAGTGGAAGTGATGAATTACGCGAGATGTTGCATAAGCAGCAGATTTCATTAAAAACGAAGCCAACGGAAGAATGGGTTTTTGCCTTAGATGTAAATCGTTTAGCTGAGACAGATATAATTAATGCGCATTTCCCTCGCCCTTTTGAAGCTTTGCACCTTTCGCAAGATGGGATGATGGATTTATTGAAATTACGCTCTACGGCGAACGTGGCGATGATAACGATGTTTAATGAGAGTATGTCGCCAGTAATTAATAAAAAAGATTTGATGTTTGTGGATACGACTTGTAAACAATATGCTGGCGAAGGGATTTATTTGTTTGTAATGAATAATGAGTTGTATGTGCGTCGTTTATATCAAACACCGAGCGGTGTATTAAATGCGGTGGCGGAGAATGAGCGCGTGGGATCGAGCTTTGAAATTGATGATTTGTCACGTTTAAACGTACTGGGTCGTTGCGTGCGAAAATTTTCTATTGTTGCAGAGGATTTATAAGAAAAGGGGAAATTTCCCCTAAATTTTTTGAGTTCCCCTAAAAAAGTTTCAAAAAATCCTTGAAATGGCTAGCTATTAGGTGTATTATTTTATTTATAGTGCGGTTTTAGCACGTTGAGAACGCACAAAAAATATTTACAGCCCTGAGCAGAAATGCTTGGGGCTTTTCTGTATCTGTAAAATAGGTTTTATTATGCCGACTAAAGATCCGACTAACTTGGAATCTTTTTTACGCTGGCTCCCATTGGTTTTTATCGGATTATTTGCCGGCGTTGCAAAATACGCAAGCGATATTCAAGCGGGAAAGCTCCACTTTAGCGTGGGGCTTTTTTTATGCCAAGTGCTTGTGTCTATGTTTGCGGGGTGGATTGGGGGATTGATTTGTCTTTCTTCCGGTCTTGATAGCGATTTAGTTTATGTAGGCTCAGGGCTTTCTGGTTATGGTGGTGGCGCGGTGCTTAATGCCATTTGGCGGGGGTTCTTTGCGTCTAAATTGGGGATTAAAGATGAGCAAATTTAAGCTATCTGCTGCTAGTGAAGAAAAACTAGTAGGCGTTCACGCGGATTTAGTGAAAGTGGTGCACCGTGCAATTGAATTAAGTGTGGTGGATTTTAAAGTTATTGAGGGTAAACGCACGTTAGAGCGACAAAAAGAATTGTTTGCCAAGAAAGCGACAAAGACAATGAATAGTCGCCATTTAACTGGTCATGCGGTGGATTTAGTGCCGTTACCAGTGAATTGGAATGATCGCGAGCCATTTAAGAATGTTGCCAGTGCTATGTTTCAAGCTGCTAAACAATTGGGCGTTGCTATTCGCTGGGGCGGTGATTGGAATATGAATGAGAGTTCTAATGATGAGCGTTTTTATGATGGACCGCATTTTGAGTTATTACGGAGTGTATATCCATGACGTGGTGGCTATTTGTTATAAAAAAACTTGGGCTTAACGTGTTTAGTCATGGTTGCAAGCATTTCAATAAAGTTGTCGCTGTATTTGCAGGAGTGTTTATTCTTGCGTTGCTTTATATGCAGCACACAAATAAGCTCAATATTGAACGCCAATCAGCTGTTATTGATTCTCTGCATGAAAAAGTCATTAAGCGGGATAAGATTATTGATGAATTACACGAAGATGTGGACGAGCAAAGAAAGATTGCCGAAAAGCGGTTAGCGCAAGAGCAGTTAATCAGGGAGCAAAGTTATGCGCAAATTCAATCCATTAAGAAAATACTGGAAAGTAATCAGTGCAGCCGTACTGTACTGCCTAACGGTGTTGCTGACGAGTTGCGCAAGTAAGCCAGAAATTGAATACCGCACGCTTGCCTTTTCGCCGCCGGTGAGTTTGCTTGCCCCCTGCCCTATTCCATCATTCCACGGTTCAACCTTTGGGGAGACGGTGGAATATGCGTTATTGCTCAAGCAAGAATTGCGGTTATGTGCGAATAAGGTGGACGGGGTGCGGGAGTATGTGAAGGCGCGGGAAAGTGCGGCGGAAAATTAGAAAGATAAATGATGAATAAAGATTTAAATATTGAATATATTTCTACGGATGTTCTAAAGCCTTATGTCAATAATAGTCGCACTCATTCTGATGAACAAATCGATCAGATTTGTGAAAGCATTGAAGAGTTCGGTTTTACAAATCCAATTTTGATTGGCGAGAATAATGGAATTATAGCGGGTCACGGTAGATTATTAGCCGCAATAAAACTGAACTTATATACTGTGCCGACGATTAGATTAACGGGCTTATCCGATATTCAGAAAAAAGCCTACGTGATTGCTGATAACTCACTGGCGTTGAATGCCGGCTGGAATTTTGAGCTATTAAGTTTAGAATTAAATGAATTAAAAGATCTCGGTTTTGATATTGATTTGCTTGGCTTTGATGATGATTTTTTAAAAAGTTTAGATGGTGATTTATTGGCTGATATAAGCGGTGATTCCAATTCTAAGGAAAAACTTGATCTTAAACAGGCGTTTTTAGCCCCCCCTTTCTCAATTTTAAATTCTAGAGAAGGTTGGTGGCAGGATAGAAAAAGAAAATGGAAAGCCTTGGGTATTGATAGCGGTTCAGGTCGCGATAGCGGTATGCAGCGCGGTATGAACAGTATGGCAAGGTATAACTCGAAAGAAGATACTTCAATGTCTGAAAGCGATGATTCAATATTTGATCCTGTGCTTTGTGAAATACTGTATTCTTGGTTTAGCCCTAAAGGCTGTCAAATTTTAGATCCGTTTGCAGGTGGTAGTGTTCGCGGTATTGTGGCTAGTAAATTAAATAGAAATTATATCGGTGTTGATCTTAGAGCCGAGCAAATTGAAGCTAATTTGAAGCAACGAAACTTGGTTTGTTCTAATGATGAGTTGCAGCCTATATGGATTTGTGGCGATAGCATAAATATTGATAAATTAGCTAATGGTGTCTCCGCCGATTTAGTCTTTAGTTGCCCCCCTTATGCCGATCTAGAAGTTTATTCTAATAACCCTAATGATTTATCTAATATGGATTATGATAATTTTAAAAAAGCGTATTTTGAAATTATCAAAAAATCTTGTGATATGTTGAAAGATAATCGCTTTGCTTGTTTTGTTGTCGGTGAAGTTAGGGATAAAAAAGGGAATTACTATAATTTCGTAGGAGATACTATTCAGGCTTTCTTAGAAGCCGGTTTAAGCTACTATAATGAAATGATTTTAGTTAATGTATGTGGGACTATGCCTATGCGTGCGGCTACGCCTTTTAAAGGTAGCCGCAAGATAGGAAAGGTGCATCAGAATGTCTTGGTCTTTGTGAAAGGAAATCCTAAAATTGCTGCTGAATATTGTGGAGATGTAGACGTGTACATCCCGAATGAAGACAATTAACCGTATTTGGCAATCAATGCTTGGATGCCCTGATAAATTAACTTATCGGGGTCTTTTTTTATCTGGCGGACAAAATTAGGGTTTGTGTAAGCCATTTGCGCTGATTTAATTGCATCTTTAGCATTTCCCAATCTAGGAAATTTACTTGCTAGTGAGATTGCTTTTTTCCATTCATTTTTAGCCATCAAATCTTTTAATACATCAATTTTCTTCATCATATTTATCTCCTTAGTGATTATTAGCAACTGTACTTTAATGTGTAAGAATGTCCAGCTATGAGTAAGAAAAAAACAAAACCTAAGATTGAGATAGATTTATCAATGGTTGAAAGTCTTGCCGCTCAGGGGCTTACTAATCAACAAATTGCAGATAGCTTAGGTATTTCAGAGAGAACGCTTCAAAATCGTAAAAAAGATAATGCAGAATTTGCCGAAGCTATAAAAAAAGGCAAGGCTAAAGGAATTGCGGTGGTTACGAATGCTTTAATGAAGAAAATTAAATCGGGGAACGTTACCGCGATGATATTCTTTCTGAAAACACAAGGTGGTTGGAAAGAGAACAATCAGCTTGAAATTGAGATGAAGAAAGAGAAAAAATTGCCTACCCTGGCGGAGTTGTTTGGCGATGAGACAGACCCTGATTAAACCACTAAAGCCCATGATTAAGTCTTGCCGTTATAAGATTTTGTATGGTGGGCGTGGGAGTGGTAAATCGTGGGGCGTGGCGCAGTTATTGGTTGAGATTGCTGTTCGTACCAAAGTGCGGGTGTTTTGCGGGCGAGAATTGCAGAACTCGATGAGCGATAGTGTGATTAAACTTATTGCGGATACGATAGAAGATCTTGGCTATCTAGAAGAGTTTGAAGTACAGCGCAATGCGATTTACTGCTTGAAAACCGGCTCGGAGTTTATGTTTTATGGCATAAAGAACAATCCGAACAAAATTAAATCGCTTGAGGGGATTGATTTGGTATGGATTGAAGAAGCCGAAAACGTCTCTAATGAGAGTTGGGATATTTTAATTCCGACTATTCGTAAAGAGCGATCTGAAATTTGGGTGACATTTAACCCGAAAAATATTCTTGATCCGACCTATCAGCGGTTTGTTATTGCGCCGCCTAAAAATTCGTTCGTTCGCAAAATCAACTACGATGAAAACCCTTATTTCCCTGAAACGTTACGCCTTGAAATGGAAGAATGCAAAGAGCGTGACTATGAACTGTATCGGCATATTTGGCTAGGTGAGCCAGTTGCTGATAGTGACAAGGTTATCATTAAGCCGGTATGGATTGAATGTGCAGTTGATGCGCATAAGAAATTGGGCTTTTTGCCTGCCGGTCGCAAGATTGTGGGCTTTGATGTTGCAGATGACGGCGTGGATAGTAACGCCAATGCGTTTGTTCACGGATCCGTGGTGTTGCGTGTTGATGAATGGCGCGGGGAAGATGTGATTGGTAGTGCAGACAGAACTCGGCTTAATGCATTGGAATTTGGCGCAAATGAAATTGTTTACGATAGCATCGGCGTGGGTGCCGGTGTAAAAGCACACTATCATCGCCTAGACGATAAATCCATTCGTATTAATGGCTTTAATGCTGGGGGCGCGGTATTTGAACCTGATGCAGAATATGTTTATGGTAAAACCAATCGCGATATGTTCGCCAATATTAAGGCTCAGGCGTGGTGGCGTTTACGCGATCGTTTCTATAAAACCTATCGGGCGATAACGTATGAAGAGCAATATCCCGTTGATGAGATGATTAGTCTTTCTTCCGATATAAGGGATTTGGAATATTTAAAAGCAGAATTGGCTCGCCCTTATGTGGATTATGACGGTAATGGGCGTGTAAAAGTAGAAAGTAAGAAAGATATGAAAAAGCGTGGCATTCCGTCACCGAATAAGGCGGATGCGTTGGTAATGTGTTTCGCACCGAAAGAAGATGTATTGTCGCGTTTCATTGGGTTAGGAAGTTAATATGGCATTTAATCAAGACGGCTACGCCGAAGCCTTGGGGATTAATCATTTTGCAAGAAATTCTGCAAATTCAACCGCACTTTTTGATTTAACGTTATATGAGTTAGGTGGTTTAGCCGCACGGGTGGTCGATATGCCAGCAGATGCGGCGATTTCACGTTCGATTGAAATTCAAGGCGATCAAGATGATGCGATTAGCAATGAGATTGAACGGTTGAAGATTTTGCCTGCATTGGCAGATATGGTGCGTTGGTCGCGGTTTTTTGGTGGTGCGGTTATGGTTTTATTGACCGATGACGGTGCGCGATTAAGTGAGCCGTTAGAGCCAAGTCGCATTACACGTATCGATGAAGTGCGAGTGTTTGATTTAAGTCAAATTTCGCCTACGGCTAATCGCTATTCCGATCCAACCAAGCCAAATTATGGTCGCTATTCCAGTTATCGGTTAAATATCGGTACGATTGCTGGTTCGCTTGATAGTCAGGTAGAAATCCATGAAAGCCGTTTGTTATTTATGGGCGGCGATTCATTGCCAGAACGTCTAAAAAATGGCTTACATTGGATTGGGCGTAGTGCGGTTAGATCGGTTTATCCAAAAATTCGTGATTATCAAAAATCATTGATGTGGGCTTCGTTAATTCTTGAACGCAAACAGCAAGCGGTTCATAAAATGAAAGGGCTTGCGTTGGCAATTGATAATGGATTAGAGCCTGTTATTCGAGAGCGTATCAATCTTGTTGAACGTGGGCGTAGTCTGTTAAATGGCGTAGCTGTTGATAGCGAAGACGATTACAACATTCTCAATGCGGATTTAGGCGGGATTGTTGATGTGCTTGATGAATTTAAAGTAGCGATTTCGGCTGATGTGAATATTCCAGTGGCGATTTTATTCGGGCAGTCAGCTAAAGGTATGAACGCCACAGGACAGAGCGATTTTGAAAGCTATTACGATTTGGTCGAAAGTATTCAGCAACATAAAATCAAGCCAGTGCTTGAAAAGCTGATTGAGCTATTGATGTTTCAAAAGCATATTAAGCCGTTTGAGAACTGGAAAATCAAATTCCCGTCGCTTAATACACCAACTGACAAAGAAATAGCCGATGTGCGTAAAACGAATGCGGATGCAGCGAAAATCGAGCTTGATCGCTTAATTAATTTGGTTGATTCGGGTGCGTTATCCACAGAAGAATTGCGAGTACAGATTGCTGGAGAGTTTGGCATTCAAGCGGACAAATTGCCACAGGTAGATGACGATGATGTTGAAAAGTATCAAGAAGAACAGAAAGCCAAAGGTGTGGTTGTTTCCTCACGCAATTGAGCGTGAATATGTGGGTTATTTACGTGGTGTGGCGAGAAACATTAATACGATGGTTAATCAAAAACTCGTTGAAATTCGACCGCACTTTCAGGCAAATATTCGACAAGATAGTTTTTCTGATACGCTTGAACGTTGGCTTATTGAATTATTGCAAGCAGTATTGATTTTTGTTGATGAAAAAGAAATTACGCAGTTTGTGCGTGGCTATATTCATCAGACGGCGAATTTTAACGGCAAGCAGTTTCATAAAGTGCTGAAATCAGTTTATAGCGTCGATGTTTTCACGACTGAACCTTGGCTTGATGATGCGTTAAAAATTGCGGAATGGGAAAATATCCGCCTAATAAAAAGCCTTCCTACGCAGACGTTAGAAAAATTGCGTAGTCGCTTTACTCAAGCGGTGCGCGGTGGTTGGCGTTGGGAAAGCGTGGTAGATGATGTGAAGTCTATCCTTAACACCAACGAGAAACGTGCAACATTAATTGCTCGTGACCAAATTGGCAAGTTAAACGGTCATTTGACGAAGTTGCGCCAGCAAAATATCGGCGTGAAGTCGTATATTTGGCGCGGTATGCTTGATGAGCGTGAGCGGGCGCCCCACGTTGATCGTGAGGGTAAACAATTTGATTGGGATAATCCACCTGATGACGGACATCCGGGGGAGCCTATTTTATGTCGTTGCTATGCGGAGGCGGTATTCCCTGAATTTGAAGATCTAAACGGTGTGATTTATGCGGAGTAAGAAAAATGGTAATGCGATACGACCGCCGTGGCATTCAGGCACGGCGAGATGATAACGGTTTTATTTATGACACCCCTATTCTGACAAGAAGTGGGGTGTTTGTTTATGAGCTTCCTAATGGCAAAACTCGGCGTGAATATCGTCCGCCTGATGAAGTATTTAAGGCGGATAGTTTACGCGCTTACAAGGGATTGCCGATTACAGAAGATCATCACGGACTTGTGACGAAAAATAATGCGCATTTGGTGGTGGGTTCTATCTTAACGGAAGGTAAACAAGATGGGCAAAATTTAACGGCAGATATTGTGATCCACAATACGAAAGCCGTTGATTTTGGAAAAAAAGAATTGTCGGTTGGCTATAAGGTAGATATTGACGAGACGAGCGGTACAACAGAAGACGGCGAGCCGTATGATGTGATCCAGCGTAATATTCGTCCTAACCATTTAGCCATTGTGACAGTTGGGCGTGCAGGCAATGCCGCACTTAATTTAGATGCGGCAGATGCCGTGGAATTTAACGAAGATGGAGAAAATCCGATGAGTAACACTCAAACAACGCTTTCTGACATTCGCTTAGATAGCGGCATTACGTATCAAGCCGCACCCGAAGTGATTGTTGAATTAAATAAACTAAAACAAGACGCCAAAGACGCAGTGACAGCAAAAGACAAAGAAGCGGCACGCGCAGATGCGGCAGAAGCGAAAGTGAAAGATCTTGAAGCACAGGTTGAACAAATTAAACAAGATGCGGTAAGTCAAGCCAAGGTGCGTGTTGAATTAGAAAACGTAGCGAAAGCGCATAAGGTGGAAGTGAAAGCTGATAGTACCGACCGTGCGTTGCGTGAAGCGGTAATTAAGGCAATTCGTCAAGACAATGCGGATTTATCGCAAAAATCCGATGGTTATATTGAAGCAGCGTTTGATATTGCGGTAAGCGATGCCAAACAACGAGCGGATGCGGCAGGTGTGCAGCGTCAGCAATTAACACCATCAGCCACAAATCAACCCACATTCACGCAGGATAGCCAAACGAAATTAACTGGTCGTGCGGCAATGATTGCAAGTCGTAACCAATAGGAGCATAAAACGATGTCTATGTACGATCAATTACAACAAAAAGCCTTTGCTGGTATGAAAGGCGACAGCCGTTACGATTTAGTCGAAACCTTTGCAGCAGAAAATGAAATCCCATTCGGCGTAGTGATTACGCAAGGGACGAGTGCCACACAAGCTAAATTAGGTAGCACTAAGCCCATTGGCATTGCGTTACATTCCCATGCTGTAGTAGGCGGTTATGCGAAATTTGATGCGGTTTCCGTATTGCGTAAAGGGGTTGCGTGGTGTGTAGTGAAAGACAGCGAAGCGATTACGGCAGGAAGTGCGGTAAGTTTTGACCCCGCTTCAGGCAAGGTGGCAAAAACTGGCACAGCATTACCGAATGCAACCTTTAAAACCGCCGTAGTGGATTGCGGTAAATATGGCAAGCTCGCATTAGTCGAGTTAGCTTAATTATTCAATGTTTAACGATGCCCTAAGTGAAAACTTGGGGCTTTTTTATTGGAGAAAAATAATGAAAGATCTTCGTCAAGATGCGTTCGAGTTGAATGCGATCAATACTTGTTTAAATGCGGCGGGTGTATTTAACCAAGATGCGGGCTTGTTTACGCAACGCCAATTAGAGTTTGTGCGCAACAAAATCTATGAAGAAAAATTACCGGGTATGAATGGCTTATCGCTCGTCCCAGTCTCTTCTGAATCCCCTGAATGGGCAGAAACCGTGACTGAACGCATTTACGATATGGTCGGCATGGCTAAAGTCGTTGCCAACTATGCCGATGATTTACCGCGTGCGGATGTGGCGATGACAGAACGTGCAGTAAAAGTGAAAAACATCGGTGCTGCTTATGGCTACAATCTACAAGAGTTGAAAGCGGCGTCAGCTAATCAAACGGATTTACCGTCTTCTAAAGCTCGTGCAGCGCGTCGTGCGGTGGAAGTAAAGATGAACGAAATTGCCTTGTTAGGAGATAAAGAATTTGGTTTAAACGGCTTTATTAACCACCCGAATTTAGGAGAAACCTCGGTAACTGGTGGCTGGAAAACTGCAACGGCGGATGCGGTGCTAGCGGATTTGGACAATCTACACGATACCGTCGTGTTGCAATCAAAAGGCGTGCATCAGCCAACACACTTATTGTTGTCGCTAACAGATTATCAGACGTTATCCAGTAAGTATATGAACACGGCTGACAAAGTGGACGTATTGACGTTCTTCAAGCGTAAACATCCTAACTTAACTATTCAGGGCTTATGGGAATTAGAGAAAGCGGGTACAGGGAATAAGAACTTAGCGATTTGCTATGAAAAATCCCTTGATAACTTAACTCTTGAAACTCCGCAAGATTTTACCCAGTTACCGGCACAAGAACGCAATTTAGAGCTTGTTGTGAACTGTGTGGCTCGTGTGGGCGGCGTGTTCTTACGTTATCCGTTATCGGCAACCAAAGCGGAGATTTAGCGATGATTGTACGTAATATTGAAGCGCGTTTAATTCGTGTTGGCGGCGAGTTTATCGCCCCTAATCAAGAGGTGGAAATTGCCGATGATGCGGTAGGGCTTGATCGTTTAATTGAACGTGGCGTATTAATTGACGTAACGCCGAAAGCGGAAGATGCGAAAAAAGACGGCAAAAGTAAAAAGCAGGAGTAATAAATGAGCGCATACTCGTTACTTAATCTCTTTTACCCATTAAGCCAACAAATGCCTGAAGATATGGTAAATAAGGTGTTAAGCGTGGCTGATAATAAACGTCCAGACTGTTTATCTGATGAAAAGCAAGATGAGGCGGTGGCGTGGTATGCGGCTTATTTGTTGGCTCAGTCGATTGAAAGCGGGGTAAATGCGGCAGGTTTACGACGTGAACGTGAGGGCGATTTAGAACGTGAATATTTTTCAAGCAGCGATAAAGGCGGCAACGCTGAACGCTTTTTGGCGAAGTATAACGAGCTAAACAATATTTGCGTGCGCCTTGGTGCGATTACCGTAGGGAGTCATTGTGTCTAGCGTGGTTAAGGTAAAAATCAACAATAAAGGGCTTGAAAAAGAACTTGAGTTGATAAACAAAATCGGCAAAGCACGCGTAAAAGTAGGCGTTCAAGCGGATGCAGGCATTCATTCTGAATCAGGCGAAAGCTTGGTGGATATCGGTATTTGGAATGAATATGGCACGGCACATATCCCGTCTCGTCCTTTTATTCGTCAAACCTTTGAAGACAACCAACAGGCATTGGCGCAATACTTAGGGCGTGTGGTCGAGAATGTGGCGAAAGGGGATGATTTGGTGCAAGAGCTTTCAAAACTTGGGCAATGGTATCAAGACAAGCAGAAAAAGACCCTAACGTCTTATCCTTGGACACCGAATGCACCATCTACGCGTAGGCGCAAGAAAAGTAGTAAACCGCTCGTAGATACCTCGCAATTAGTCAATTCAATTCGTTATAAGGTTGAAATCTGATGCAGATATTTTCTTCTCAATCTTCTTTTCGCAAGCCTTATAAAATACTTGTGCGTTCTGACGGAGAGTATGTGAAAGGCAAGTGGGTAAACGACGGCGAAATCGAGCAGACGTTAATGGCATCCATTCAGCCGTTAAGCAGTGCTGAAATGGATCGCCTAGTGGTATCAATGCAGGGGCGGCGCGTTTCAAGTGCGGTAAAAATTTACACCGATCAAAAACTAACGGTGGCTGGAGAAAATGCACACAATGTCGCAGTAGTGCTATTTGACGGCGAGCGATACGAAGTGATTTCACGAGCTAGTTATCACAGTGGTGTGTTGTCACATCATCGCTACGTGGCTATACGGGTAAAATAATATGCTTGAGCGTTTGTATGATTTATTGGGCGATCTATCGGATCGCCCTTTTATTCGCGCCTATGAAAATGGGCGTGAGCCAGAAAAGCCATTTTTTACTTATGAACTGAAGTTTGAGAGGACACCAGAACATTTTCATTATTCGGCGGTAAATGATGAAGGCAATCAGACGGTAAAAACTCATATCGATGCCGTGCTTGAGTTGAATTATTTCGGTGGAAACAGTTTACAGGCATTGCGAGATGTTTGTATGCGCTTATCTATGCAGTCTTGTCGTGAGCGTTGGTTAAATGATGGCGTGGCATTGATTCGCATTGGGCGGATTACCCATTTAGCCTTTCTAAATGAACAGCGTGAATATGAAGATCGGGCAATGGTAGAGCTTGAAATTCGTTATGCGGCTAGTGTGCAGGATATTGTGGGTATTATTGAACAAGTGGAAGTGACGGCAAATATAGGACGTGCTTCTGAGAAAAATTTAATAGGGGTAAATAAAAATGGCGAAAATTGATCGCTTGGTAAATGTGGCTATTGATTTAAATACAACCACAATCGCCGGTAAATCTTTTAGTGATTTATTAATTTTAGGCGAACATACGCTGAATAATTCAGCACGTTTGCTGGTAGTCACCGATCCAAATGAATTATTGGATTTAGGCTTAAAATCAAACAATCCGCTTTATATCGCTGTGGCTACCGCCTTTGCGCAGCCGTCACACGTGGCACAGGTATTTATCGGACGTAAAGCACAAGATGAAAGCGTGACGGATGCGCTTGCTGCGGTCGCACGAGAAAATAACAGCTGGTATGGCTTGGCGTTGGTCTCGCGTGAAGACGCTGATGTGATGTTGGCGGCGGCGTGGGCAGAAACCAATGGTAAATTATTTGTTACCGCCTCTGCTGATGAAAAATTGCCACAATCGGCGGAGAAAACCGATATTGCGAGCAAACTTGAAGCGAAACAATATTACCGCTCGGCGGTAATGTATTCCCATAAAGCAACGGAAGAATACCCAGAAATTGCCTTAATGAGCTATTCCTTCACATTCTATCCGGGGTCAGAAACGTGGAACTTGAAAAAACTTGCTGGCGTATCTTATTCGCCGTTAATGGAAGGCGAATACTTAGCTTGCTCGAAGAAAAAAGCAACGACATTTGAGAAATTTAACGATAGCTTTGCGGTAACGCAAGGCGGCAAAGTCGCAGCTGGGGAATGGATCGATATTATCCGTTTCCGTGATTGGTTGGTGCAGGAAGTACAAATTAATGTGACATCCGTCTTAATCAATGCTTACGGCAAAGTGCCTTACACCGATAAAGGTATTCAATTAATTGGTGCAGCAGTGCGTCAGGCGTTAGATTTAGGTGTAGCACGTGGCGGTATTGCGCCGACAGAATTGGATGATAATAACAAGGAAATTCCAAGTTATGTGATTTCCCTTCCACTGGCGGCAAAGGTATCGAATAACAATAAAGGTAAGCGTTTATTGCAAGATGTGAAATTCTCGGCACGTTTAGCCGGTGCTATTCACTTAACAGAAATCAAGGGCAATCTGGCTTACAGTCTTTAATCATTAACAGACCGCTAAAGTGCGGTCATTTTTTAGGAGAATTTTATGGCTTTAGCAACTTATGCGCCCGATGAAGTAAGTATTGTGATCGGGGCGGTTATTGTTTCTGGCTTTGCAGATGGAACCTTTATTGATATTGAAGAAATGTCTGACGGCGTATCATCTGTTGCTGGTGCAGATGGCGAAGTAGCACGTGCAACCAGTGCCGATCCACGTAAAAAAGTCACATTAACGTTATTACAAACCAGTGATACCAATGATGTGTTAAGTGAACTCTATGCAGCGGATAAAGTGAGTAAAAACGCAACCTTTCCAATTGCGGTAAAAGACTTGCGTGGTCGCTCATTATTCGCTGCAAGCACGGCGTGGGTGGTTAAATCGGCGAAACTTGAGCTTGGAAAAGAAGTGGGTTCTCGCGAGTGGACGCTTGAAACTGCGGACGGTAAATTATTTGTAGGGGGAAATGACTGATGGCACGCAGTGAAATTCAAATTGGCGAAAGCACTTTTTTTGTGCAAAAGTTTTCGGTAATGGATCAGTTACGCATTTTTGGCGATTTGCAGAAAACCCTTGTACCGTCACTGGCGAAAGTAATCGGATTTAGCGATGAAAAACCGAAAGATGCAACGTCAGCTCAGTTAGCCGAATTAGCACAGAAAAGTGCGGCGAATTTTGCACAAGGTTTACAAGATTTAAGCCAGCAATTAAGCGGCCAAGAGTTAGTTAAACTAGCTGATATGCTAATCAAACCTGAACTAGTGACGGTGCAGCGTGATGATTTCAACAATGGGACAGATAAAAAACTTAGCAAAACTGATTTTGATTTGGTGTTTGATGATATGTCGGAGCTTATCGAGTTGGTAATTTTCATCTTACAACTTAATTTCAGCAGTTTTTTTACGAAATTTCTTGCCCGTCTTGGGTCGGTGCAAGAGCTTGTGAAGAAAGCGTAAGCGTTGGTAAATACAGCGAACAGACGCTAAGTGAGATGATCGCTTGGCGTCCTTTTTTAGCCGGTAAAGTTACACTAACAGAGCTTAATACGGCAGGATTGACGGATATGGGCGAGCTTTTGAAGATTAATCGCTTACTAGATGCGGTAGATGCGATGGAAGCAAAACAAATGGAGAAAAACCGATGAATGCTATACGTGAGCTGGTAACGTTATTGCGTTATAAAGTCGATAATTCCGGTTTAAAGGCTTATGTTGTTCAAACTCAACAGGCGGCAAAAGGCATTCGTAGCAACCTGAATAATGCAGTCGATGGATTACGCGCTAAATTCTCAGGGGCTGCCGTGAGCGTGAAAGAGGTCGGTAATAATCTGAAAGACGCTAAAAATCAAATGCTTTCTCTACGTAACCTTGTTGGTGGTTATTTTGCGATGGTTGCCGGTGGTAGTGCGATCAAAATTGCCGATGAATGGGCTGCGGTGGATAGTCGTGTGAAATTAGCGACAAAATCCGCTGAAGAACATAAATATGCATTGAGTCAGATTTTCGACCTTTCACAACGTTCCGGACAAGACTATCTCGCCAGTGCAGATTTATTCTCAAAAGTGAATCGAAGTGCGAGGGATTTGGGGTTAAGTCTTGATGATACGTTAAATTTAACGGAAATCATTGGGCAAACGATGACGATTGGCGGCGGCGATCAGGGGGCGCAGCAAGCCGCCTTGATGCAGCTTGGTCAAGCCTTAGGCTCGGGTGCATTACGTGGCGATGAGCTGAACTCAATTATTGAACAAGCCCCACGTTTAGCGAATGCCATTGCTGATAGTTTTGGCGTGCCGATTGGGCAATTAAAAGATCTAGGTAAAGAAGGTAAGCTCACATCAAAAGAACTCGCACAAGGTCTGCTAAAACAAGCGGATAAAATCCAAAAAGAATTCGATCAGATGCCGAAAACTTTTGGGCGCGGTATGACGATTCTGAAAAATAAAGCCGGTCAATTGATTGATGTGGCGGTCAATAAAGTCTCTAAACTCGGCGCGGCTTTCTATAATGCTGCTGAATGGGTGACAGAAAACATTCGTTTAGTGGGCTTTTTAGCTGGTACGGTAATCGGTGGTAAGCTGATGTTTGCGCTGGCAGCGGCGAAAAAGAGCTTGCGTCAATTGTTAATGATGGGCGCACGTGCGGTGGCACCTTACTTAGCGATGGCTGCGGCGGCGGGTGTCGTTGCCTTAGTGTTAGAAGACATTTATGGTTGGACGCAGGGAGATTTATCCTTTACTGGGGCATTAGTTGGACGCTATGAAGTTTGGGCGGATAAATTCGCCGCGCTAGGTAAACTGGCGGATAAGCTCTGGATCAATGTTCGTGGTTTATTAAAAGATTTAAGCCGAATGGCGGGCGTTGAGATTAATTTTGACTCTTGGCAGGCTTTTGCTACTGACGTTTTAGAATATATTATTGCCGCCGTGAGAAATCTCATTAATACGGTAAGCGGTATGGTGCGGATTATTCGCGCATTAATTAATGGGGATTATGCCGGTGCTTGGTCTAGTGCGGGCGATATGATTGATGGATTAAGCTTGAAATTCCTACCGCTTTATTCTGTTGGGCTAATGGTGCTGGGCGGTATTCTCTCCGCTGTATGGGCGTTATTTTTCCCATTCCGTGCATTTTTCGGATTGTTGAAAGGTGGATTTAGATCCGTAATGTTTGTAGCCAAACCTTTTATTAAGGTAGCGAAAGGGATTGCATCTCCATTTATCTGGGCGCAAAAACATTTTAAATTATTTTCCCGTGTCGGCAGTGGCGCATTCTCGCTTTTGAAACGTGGGGCGGTCAAATTTGGCGTGATATTTAAATCTGTCGTTGGCACTGTGGTAAAAGGTATTTTTGCGATCGGTCGCGCGATGTTTATGGCGGTAGCAAGTAACCCAATTTTGCTTGCGATTAGTGCGGTAATTGGCTTGGTTATCTTGCTTGTTGTGTATTGGGATGAAGTGAAAGCCTTTGCCATTGCCGCATGGGAAGCCATTTCCAAAAAAGCGGCGGAGATTTGGCAAAGTATCATCACTGGTGCAAGCGAGATGTGGGATAACATCACAAATAAAGCAGCGGAGAGCTGGGATAATGTAAAGAAAGATGCTGGCGAAAAATGGAATAGCGTGACGACGATATTTAAAAATGCGTGGCAAAAATCTATCGATACCGTGGTGGGCTGGTTTAATTCACTTATTCCGAGCTGGATTAGAGATTTGTTTTCTGACGGGGCGAAAGCAGAAGTTAAGCTGAGCGGCGAAGCCTTAACTACACCAGTAAGCGGTCACGTATCGCCACAGCGGTTAGGCTATGGCGGTCGTCCTATTTTTGCACCTAATCAGAATATGACGCAAACCAATAACTTCAATATTCAAGGTTCCGCTAATCCTAGCGGTGTGGCTAATGCGGTATCAGACAAATTAAGCCGTGGTTCATCTACATCGTTTGGAATGGGGGCGATTGAATATGCTGGGTAAAAAAGTGCGGTTGATTTTAACCGTACTTTAAAAAACAAACCCCGAACATTGCGAGTGTTCGGGGTTTTTATTTAGGCTTAAAAGTAAATTATGAGCATAGTAAACCTTTTATTTTCAGCCCTTTCGGGCAAGCGTACGACAATTGGCGTATTGGAATTGGACGCACTTTTAACCGAAAACACATCACTTTCTAGCCAAATCACGGAATATCCCATTGAAGACGGTACGGTAATTTCTGATCACATTACACGGGAAAGTGAGCGGTTAAGCCTTAGTGGCGTGATTACTGGCACAGGAACATTGTTTAATGTTGGCTTAGGGAAATATAAATTGATTGCAGCAAAAGAGACGTTGCGAGAATTACACGCTAAGCGAGAATTAGTGACGATTGTCACTGGTCTTGATGTGTATGAAGATTTTGCTATTGAAAGCCTTGAGATTGAGCGTAACAGTGATGACGGCGAGCGGTTAAATATTAGTGCGGAATTTCGAAAAATTCAAAAAGTGACGTTACGCAAGGAAGAGGTGCCACCAGAGAAAGCCGCGCCAAACGCAAAAGGCAAAGCGGGACAGACGAAAGCAAAAACCGGCAAAGCACAAACTGGCAAGCCGACAAATACGCAGGCACAAAAAATCACGAAGTTAGGAGAATGGAGTGGTAAAAAGCAATGATCACAATAAACCTTGCAAATAAAAACGATTTTATTACCGAAGTAAATCTTGATGATGAAGTCTTTTTTTTACACTTTTCTTGGAACGACACAATCGGATTTTGGTCGCTCACTATTGAAAATGCTTATAACGATGAACTGGTCTCAAGCATTGTGATTTTGCCGAATCGTCCTTTAATTGCACCAGTGCGTCGTGATGAATTGCCACTTGGGGAATTAATTGCGGTGCGTGATGATAATTTACAAACGATTGGGCGCGATGATTTTATCAATGGCAAGGCGGTGTTGATTTATATCGGAGTGGATGAATGAGTTATCGCTTTTTACGTAGTTATAAATTGATGATTGGTAAGAAAGGGCAAAAAGATGCTATTGTGATTGAGCCGCCAATGCGTATTGAGTTCGATATTGAAAAAGATTGTGAAGCCGAGCCGAACGAAAATACCATTAAAATCTATAACCTTGCATCCACTACACGAAAAACTATTGAGCAGCCAGATATGCGATGTGTGTTGTATGCAGGATATGAGCAGGAAGGTAATGTTTTGTTATGCTCGGGGGATATTGCCACGGCGTATTCTTATCATCAAGGCGCAGATTGGGTAACGGAGCTTTATGTTTTAGATGGCTTGGTAGAAATTCGCGATACGGCGGTTTCATTAGGTTATGTTGGTGGCGTGAGTTCTACGCAAATTACTAATGATATTGCTGCAAAAATGGGCGTAACCGTAGTTGGTGCGGATAATTTGAAATCACGCACTTGGGCAAATGGTTTTAGTTTTTACGGTGCCGCACGTAAAGCATTAGACAAAGTCGTTGCAGGAACGGGGCTTGAGTGGTCGATCCAAAATGGCGAACTGCAGATTGTAAACCGCAATGGCGTGACAAAGCGATCGGGTTATGTGTTAGCAAAAGATAGCGGGCTAATCGGTTTTCCTGAACGCACACGTGAAGCAGCACGCAGTAAGAAGCAGGATACGCCAAATAAAAAGCAAGATGAGAAATTTGCCTTTGATCGGCAAGCGAGGGACGGTTGGAATGTAAAAAGCCTGTTACTGCCTATGGTAAACCCTTGTGACAAAATCAAGCTGGAAAGTGTGACGGTAACAAATTGGTTCCGTGTGGAAAAAATCAAGCATTCGGGGGATAGTCATTCTAGTGATTGGCAAAGCGAACTACATTTAGTAGATCTAAACGCACCGACTAAAGCGCAGATGAAAACGCAAAGTAAACATCGTAAAAAACGTAAGAAAAAGGACGATTAAAAATGACGGATATTTTAACCGCACTTTCTGAAATTAATGTGTCATTACCTGGAAAAATTGTTAGTTATGATGCGGAAACGGTGCGAGCAACGGTACAACCCTCTATTCCTAAGCGGTTAGCCAATGGCGAAGTATTAAATGCACCGCAGATTGTAAACGTGCCGGTAATGTTCCCTATGACAGACATTAACGGTGCGGTAGCACAAGTGACATTACCAGTGAAAGTGGGAGACGGTTGCTTGCTGATTTTTTCGCAGCGATCTCTAGAAAATTGGTTAAGTGGAAGCAATGATGCGCCAGATGATCCGCGAATGTTTGATTTATCCGATGCTTTTTGTGTAATGGGCGGTAATAGCCGCTCTCCAAATGCCGATGCTGAGAATCTTTGTATTAAATACGGTAGCGGTAAAATCAAAATCGCACCAAATGGCAATATTACGATCAATTCGCCTGATGTAAGGGTAACAACGGATAATTTTATTGTGACTGCGCCAACCAGCACCTTTAACGGCAATGTGATCGTAAATGGCGGTATTTCAACGGCAGGTAAAGGTGGCAGTGTATCCGTTAGTGGTTCTTTAACGACAACTGGCGATGTTATGGCAGATGGTGTGTCATTACAAAGTCACAAGCACAAAGGCGATAGCGGTGGTACAACAGGGGCACCATCATGATCGATTTAAAATTGAGTGGACAACACGATTTGATGATAAAAGATCGTAAACTAGTACTCGTAGATGGCGTCAATCAAAAAGCACAACAGATTAAGGTTGTGCTTTTAACGTTTTTAGGAGAGTGGTTTTTAGATACAACAATTGGACTGCCTTATTTTGATGAAATTTTGACAAGGAATCCTGATAACGCACGTATTCAATCCATTTTTCGCAAAAAGATTATGGGTGTGAAAGGGGTTCTAGCGGTAGAGCGTTTATCTCTTGAATTTCATCTAAAAGATCGGGTGTTGGCGGTGCAATTTTCAGCACTAACCAACGAAGGTGTGGTAAAAGACAAAGTGAGTATAAAACGAAATGGCTAATTATGGATTAACGCGTAGTGGCTTTGTGCGTAAGCGTATGCCAGAGCAGTTAAAAGAGCTTTATGAAAATGCGAAGAAAATGTTTGGGGAAGATATTGATTTGTCACCTGAAACTGTGATGGGAATGATGTTAAACATTGAGTCAGAACGCTTTGCCGCCTTATGGGAGCTTATCGAAAGCGTTTATAGTGCAATGTATCCGATGAGCGCAACCGGAGCAAATTTAGATCGCGCCGTTTCTTTTACAGGAGTCACTCGTTTACAAGCAGAGCACTCAACGGTGCCAGTGATTTTTTACGGTAATACTGGCGTTGAAATCCCCCGATATACTGCAGTACGCAATGCAGGAACACAGGTTTTATATTATTCAGATGAAGACGCACGCATTGATTCAAATCAAGCTGCTTATGCACGGATTGAGCTAAATTCAAATACCATTAATACGGGCGATGTATTTTCCGTCGTAGTTAATGGTGTGACGTATCGTTTTACAGCAATGCGTTCATCAAGTGCGAGTATTATTCAAGGTTTAGCCAATCAATTAAAAGCGATAAGTTATGCCGATGTGAGTAATGATAATGTAATTATTGAGATTTCGGCACAATCTATACCGCACTTTTCTATCTCCGTTAGCCAAAATCTTACGCTTTCTCGCTTAGGCGTGCGTTGTATGCTTTCCACTGAAAGCCCTAGTGAAGATAAAGCCGATATTGGGCAAATGATTGAACTGGTAAATATGATTGATGGCGTTGTTGAAGTGAACAATGTTGTTGAAGGTGCATCCGGTCGTTTAGAAGAAAGTGATATTGAATTATATCAACGTTATCATCGTGGTGTTTGGCAAAATGGAGCCGGTACAATTGATTCACTTTATGCCAATTTAAGCAAGGTGGCGGGCGTTCATTCATTGAGAATTTATGAAAACGATGCAGATCAGACGATTAATGGTATTCCTAAACGTTCACTGTATGCGGTAGTCAAAGGTGGTTTAGATACGGATATCGCATCGACATTATTAAAATTTAAGCCTTTGGGTATTGGCACACACGGGCAAACCGAAGTTACCGTGCGAGACAGTCAAAACCAACCGCACTTGATTAAATTTAGTCGTCCGACTAAATGTTACATTTGGTTAAAAGTTACCATTGAAACCTTTGTTGATGAAGATGAAATTGCGAGAGCTGGTTACATTGTAAGTGCACTCAACAATATCTTGAAATATGGTAAATCACTTGGCGTGGGAGCAGATGTAATTCATCAACGCCTTATTGCTGCTTGCATTGCGGTTCAAGGCGTGGGAAAAGTTACCGTTCAGATAGGTAAAACGAATAATATTACCGATCCAGAGCCAAGATATCAAGAACAGAATATTACCATCGCACCTGATGAAGAAGCGATTTTCGATCCGTCTATCATTGTGATGAGTTAGGAGAAAATATGAAAGATATTTTAACCGCACTTAATGATGATTTTAAGCAGTTAGGGCGAGAGCGATTACTTTCTCAATTTAATTACTCGCCTAACTTAAACGCATTTTTATCACTTCTTCTTTTACCGCATCACGAAATTCAAGCAACCTTAAAGCAAATGCTTACAGAAAGGCATATTGATACCGCTATAGGAAAACAACTTGATGGCGTAGGCGATATTGTCGGTATGCCACGCCCTTTCGCTAGAGTAAATGGCGATTGGTATTTCGGTTTTTCTGGTCAATCAAAGGCAAAACCCTTTAGTCGAGCCCCTATTCGTGATTTAGCCACGCAAACTAATTCTAGAGATTTTAATTATATGCTCGATGAGCATTATCGACGATTAATTAAATGGAAAGTTATCGCCAATCATTCACATGGCACCCTTGATGATGTAATCGAAGCCTGTAGGGCTATATTTTTAGCAGAGCGTGTTTCAATCACAGAAGGACAGGATGCGGATGTGCATATAACGATTACACGAATGGCAAAAAATAGATTAGATGCAGTAGAACAAGAGCCGGTTTTGTGGATTCCCACGGCAGCAGGTGTAAAGGTAACGGTAGAATTTATAACGCATAAGGATAACAAATGAAGTTAAAACTAATTGATTTATTCAAAAGAATTACTTGGGCGAAAAATGGCGATTTAACCGACTTCTCTCAAACTAATTATGAAGCAGGCTGGGCGCATTTAGGCGATGATACGCCAACAGTGCAAGACTTTAACTATGTTCAACAGATGAACGATAAAAAAGACCAGTGGTTGTTTAATCAATTAAAAGCCGTGTTGGAAAAAGCCAATATCGAGCCAACAGAAGAAAATGTTAATTCATTGCGTGATGCGATTTTGGCGTTATCGAAAGGCTATAGCAATCCTAAAAGCCTAACGGCAGACACAGTGAATTTTATTGATGAGCAAGGTCACACTCACGAAATCGCTAAAGCAACCTTGCAACAACAAGGCATAGTCCAACTCACCAACGACACGGGGCTTGAAAGTGAATCTCTTGCACTCACTGCAAAAGCAGGGAAAAAACTTGCTCAGCAAACTGCACAATTGCAGTTAAATGTCTCGCAAAATTACATCAACAACAGCAAAAAATCCTCTGCAGTAAATAGCAATAGTGCAGACACCGTTGCAACCAGTGCAGCCGTGAAAACCGCCTATGACAAAGCAGTAGAAGCCAAAACTACCGCAGATGGAAAGGTTGGTTTAAATGGTAACGAAAGCATTAATGGCGAGAAAACCTTTGAAAATCGTATTGTGGCAAAAAGGAATATCCGTATTTCAGACAACCCACATTATGCTTCATACGGAGACCATTTAAATATCGGGGCAAACAATGGCGATTGCTGGTTCGAATATAAATCAAGCAACCGAGAGATTGGCACACTTCGTATACACGCTAACGGCGATTTTACCTACAAACGTAATAAAATCTACCACGAGGGGGCAAAACCGCAATTTAATACGGATATTGAAGACAAGCCTGATACACTTGCAGGCTATGGTATTGGGAATTTTAAAGTAGAACAAGGGCAGGGCGATGCTAATGGCTATAAAACCGATGGCAATTATTACTTAGCAAGCGGTCAAAATCTTCCTGAAAATGGGGAATGGCATATTGAAGTAGTTAGCGGTGGAGCAACAGATGCGGTGCGTCAAATTGCACGTAAGGCGAATGACAACAAAATCAAAACACGCTTTTTTAATGGCTCAAATTGGTCAGAATGGAAAGATGCAGGCGGCGATGGTGTGCCTATTGGTGCCGTAGTGTCATTTCCCCGTGCGGTAACCAATCCCGTTGGTTTTTTACGTGCTGATGGTTCAACATTCAGCCAACAAACCTTCCCCGATTTATACCGCACTTTGGGCAACAGCAACCAACTTCCTGATTTAACTCGTAGTGATGTGGGCATGACGGCTTATTTTGCCGTGGATAACATCCCTGCTGGTTGGATTGCCTTTGATGAGATTGCCACACAAGTTACCGAGCAACGTTACCCAGAGTTATATCGTTACTTAGTTGGTAAATATGGCGCCATTGCTAGTGTACCTAAAGTCGCAGATAGATTTTTGCGTAATGCGGGTAATGGGCTCTCTGTGGGGCAAACGCAAGAGGATGCAATCCGTAATATTACAGGCAAATATTTAGGGATGCACGCAGGAGATATTGACGGGGTATTTTATCGAGGGGATAGATCGGGTGTTTATCATGACGGCGGAACTGGACATAAAGGGTATATTGGCTTTGACGCATCGCGGGTAGTTCCTACTGCAAACGAAAATCGCCCGAAATCACTCGTCTTAAGACTGTGCATTAAAGCTGTTAGCTCGTTTGATGATGTAGTCTTTTGGATTAAGTCACACGGCGAAGTAACCAATGCTGGTACGCTTGATGCAGGGCGATTAGCGCAAGGATTACAAGACAAAGCTGACCGTAATCATACCCATACTGTGAGCCAGATTACAGATTTTAATTCCGTTACATCTGGCATGATTAATGATGCGATAACTTATGAAAATATCGGTGGCTGGGAAGTGTATAAATTCTCAAATGGGTTGATGATTCTTACCTATATGCATGAAAACACCGAGCCATCATTTAACCGAAATATTAATGATGAAAACGACGTGATTACATTAATGTACCCTGTGGCATTTACGAGCCTACCGGTGGTCAGTATTACTCATCAATTATCGCGTCCTTATTTTGAACGGGTAAATGGACAAAATTGGACGACCAGCAAAGCGAATAATCCGAAAGGGCAATCAAATCAGTTACTTTCCAGTTTCCATGAAAGTAATAATGTGGAAATTGGATTATGCTATCAAAGCTCAAATACGCAATGTCAATTTACTTATTCACAAAATTACGTCTATATTTCTGAAAGCACTTTGCATATTACCGCTATCGGGCGTTGGAAAGGGCAATCTTATCAACGAATTGTTACCGATGCGCCAACAGTCGAAGAGGTAAATAGCGAAGCTAATCAAAACCCTAGCTCATCAGGAAGAAATAATAGGGGGCGCGTAAGACGTAGACCTGACGGCTCAGTGGTTGAAAGATAACTATGATTACAACTGAGAAGAATATTGACGCAAAACTTCATTGATACGAGTTTGCCAACCTTTACCTGTGGCACGGAATTTCTCGACCACATCGGCAGACAAGCGAATGGTGACGATTTGTTTTGTAGGCTGTTTTTGTTTGCCTCTCGTTAATTTACGGGGTATCAACCCTTGATTTTCCATATTGGCTTGATGCGTTAATAAGGCATTCAGTAAATTTTGTGGCATAACATCTTCAATTGGTTTGAATTTGTCTAATTCTTCATCTGTAAATTCAAGATTGAAGCGTTCATTATCGCTGACGATGTTGTTCATATTTTTTTACCTCTCGTTTGTTTGCTTTACGAAAGCTAATCACTCGTAAATGGGTTTTAGTCATCTTAAAACAAATAGCGTGAAGTCGATCATCTAGATAAGCAAGCGCATTCCAGCGGACTTCACCATAATCTGTGCGTTCATCTTTCCAGATTAAAGCACTGTGCCATTGAAGATATTGAGCTTGTTCAAAAGGACGCCCTCGCTCTTCAATATTACGTTGATTTTTATCAGGGTCAAATTCAATTTTCATTGCGATTTATGATGTATTTTGTAAATACATTATAGACAGCAAGAAAGAAAATGTAAATACAAAAAGGAAAAACAATGACAATCTACTACAAAAATGGCTTTTTTGACGACACTGACGGCGGTTTTGTACCTGAAAGTGCGGTAGAAATTAGCCAAGATAAATATATTGAGCTACTTAACGGACAAGCTCAAGGCAAGCAAATCATCGCAGACAAAACAGGGTATCCTGCACTGATTGACCCGCAACCCAGCGCAGCACACCAGTTAAATCTTGATACCCTCACGTGGGAAATTTCCCTCGAAAAACAAACCGCACTTTTAACTGAAACTCAAACTCGACTTATCGCCAACATTGATGAGCACGCAGCTAAAATCTACAGCACTTGGACGAGATTTGAAAGCGAGTATCGCGAACGCCAAGCAGCTGCAGAAGCGTTTAAATCAGCAAATTATGAGGGCGAGTGCAGTCGATATATCTCAGACTTTGCGCAACGAGCAAGACTGGATAATAAAACCGCCACAAACCTGATTTTGACTCAGGCGGCAGGGCTCGAAAAACTACAAATGGAGCTTGCCAACCAACGTATGCGCAAGTATGAACTCAAAGCCCCTAATCTCACACTTGAGCAGTTGCAATCAATCCATGATGACATTATCAAGCAGATGGATAACTTGATGGAGGCATATCAAAATGGCTAAGGTCTATTTGACGATGTACAAACACAAACGAGACTGGGGCAAAGAGCCAGTCAAAGCGATAGCCGACCGCATTACTCGATTTTGCACAAAGGGCAAATACTCGCACTGCGAGATTGCCATTGAGCGTATTGAGTTTGGTAGCGGACATCATTATGAGCATGCAACAGCATATGACTGCTACTCATCATCGGTGCAAGATGGCGGGGTGCGTTGCAAACAGATTGATGTGTCCGATAACACCAAATGGGATTTAATCCCACTCAACGATGTTGCTGAGGAACAAATCAAAGCCTATTTTAGCCGCACTTTGGGATGTAAATACGACTGGTGGGGTGCATTAGGTATCGTACTTGGAATCAAACAAAAACGCTCTAAGTATTTTTGTAGCGAATGGTGTTTTAATGCGATTTGCGGTAGCGAGAGCGGTTGGAGATTTAGCCCAAATCAACTAGCGGCTATATTTAATAAAGAGAAAAGTTAAAAGGAGCGTTTACCCTGCAAAACTTCAAAGGGTATAAAGATTTAAATTGCTTAGCGAGTTGGTTATTGTTCAGTGGGCAACAAGTGGCAACGTTTGATGACTTATTCCAACATAATTTCTGGCATTGTATTCGTCAGTCTGATTATCCAAAGGCTGATGGCTATTTGGACGGCGTAGAGATTGTGAAAGAATCATTCCACACGCTTTTGCCTAAGTTTAGCGATGATCCGAAAGCGTTATTTGTGTTAGATCCGCCTTACCTTTGTACCAAGCAGGAAAGCTACAAACAAGCCAAATATTTTGACCTGATTGACTTCTTGCGATTGGTCAATATCACGCGACCGCCGTATGTTTTCTTTAGCTCAACGAAGTCGGAGTTTATTCGCTTTATGAATTATATGCTGGAAGATAAGGTGGATAATTGGCAGGCGTTTGAAAACGCCAAACGGATTACGGTCAATGCCAAGCTGAACTACCAAGTGGCGTACGAGGACAATTTAGTCTATAAATTTTAGCTATGAAAAAGGCTTCGGGTGATCACGAAGCCTTTGTTTTAGTCTTCTAATTCGGAAAGCAAGCAATAAAACGGTGGGGCGAAAGGGGCGAGCGTGGACGTAAATCTCACCACGCAATCTTTGCGTCCGTCTTCCACAAAACGCACATCTAAAAATGCCGTGTTATAGACAAAAGTTTGCCCGCATTCGTTAGGCAGTGAATATTGCGAACCGTCTACAATAAAACCGTCGTGTTCTTTCACTGCAATAAGGGCTAATTCCATCATCATTTCCTGCTCGGTTCTCATTTGAAAATTTGTCATTTTGTGGTTTCCTGTGCTTGTTTAAGTTGGTCACAGGATTACTCTCTTCGGCAGGCATAGCAAGTCATCATTGCGGCAAAACGACTGACTGCGGTCGAATTAGACTGGGGGGGTATGGACGGCTAAATAAGTGCAGATATGTAATGCCATTTCACTAAATGAAAAAACAAGAAAAGGAAATTATCTTGCTTTTTTAGGAACGGTTATGTTGTGCGGGTTTATCTAAAGTGTAAAATTTAAACGCCCTTTAATGATGATTTAAAGGGCGTTTTGTCTAGATATATGGCATTAAATATAATGGTATTATGAATGGTATTATATAATTATGTTTCTTTTGAAAATTTCGTTTTAAATCAAAATATTATTTAATTAATTCTAATCCAGCTAGTCGCACCATCTCTATTTTTCTTTATTCCCTAATTCTCAGAGAGAAATAGATAAAATATAAGTAAAAACAATAGCTTATATAATTTCACACACTAAAACATACCTTCTTTTTTATATCAAAATCGCCTAAAAGGTAGTATTTTCATACCGATTGGGATCGATTTCGATCTGTTCTATACTCCATTGCACATATTTTTGCACACATTTTTATGGAGTAAACAATGGCGACAATTATCAAGAATGGCAAGCGTTGGCGCGCACAAGTTTGGCGTGAGCAAATCCGCTACTTTTTTGACTCAAGCAGACGCAAAAAAATGGGCAGAAATGCTCGAAAAACAGCTTGAATCAGGAAAGTATAATGAAATCCCTGATATTACATTGGATGAACTGATTGATAAGTATCTAAAAGAAGTCACCGTGACCAAGTGCGGGAAACGTGAAGAGCGCATAAGACTATTGCGTCTTTCTCAAACTCCGCTTGCCGCAATATCTTTACAAGAAATAGGAAAAGCACACTTTCGTGAGTGGTAAAATCAACGATTAAAAGAAGTCTCTCCAGCAACAGTTTTGCGTGAACGTAGTTCGCTTTCTGCTCTAATGGCCAAAACGATTGAATGGGATTTTATAACAGAAAACTCCTAAAATATCTTGAGAAACCAAAAGCGCCAGCACCAAGAACTCGTCGATATGATGAACATGAAATTAACCCTAAAATCCCCCAAGCTCTCGCCCCAACCAAAGGCTTGAGCCAACGGAATTTTTTCTTCTTTAATGAAAACTTCATCGTTTTCACAACAAATCCACCGATAGTCATTAAGCGGTAACCGTCCATGGCTCATTAAAAGGTCAATTTGTGACGGTTTTAATGGCGAACCAATAGGTAACATCAATAAATTAGCTTGCTGTTCAATTTTTGAACGGTTACAGTTATTGACACAAGTCCAAGCGGCGCGATGCGCCTTGTTTGTTTCGGTGGACTCCGAATTAAGTGCGGTGGAACCCAACGCACTTTTCGCTGATTTAATCACCCAGTTTTTTAATTTGGTGATGATTTTCTTTTCTGTGAATCTGTTTTTTACCCCCACAATTTTCTTACGAATCTCACCGTATTTATTCGGTTCGCATTCTTCATACTCAATACAAATCGGCTGATCACCACGTTTTGTCATTGCGCCACCTTGCGCAAACCATCACTCAACAAATCATTTTGCCGTATTTGCAAATTAATGTTGATCCGAATATTGCGCCACATCGTATCCCTTATTTTGAGTTTGACACAAAAGAATATGAAGATTTATCGGTATTTGCAGATGCCATCCCTAAACTTACGGGCATTGGCGTGCAGATTTCGGAAAGTTGGGTGCGGGATAAATTAGGGATTCCTGAACCGCAGGAAGGTTAGGCGAAAGAGATTTAAAACGACGTGGGATTGATAAGCCTGACGATAGTTCTGAATTTTTGGTGGAAGTCGAACGCCCTGCGGATAAGCAAGGTAATCGTGAAAAGACGGTAGGGTTTAAATTACCTGATGGCACGATACGTGTGACGGATAAAGGCTTTGATTACAATGTAGGGCGATTAAACTACAAGCCTAATTTGGATCTTTATCCTGAAAAACTGGCGCATGCGTTTGCGAAGGTTGAGATGAAAGGTGGGGAATTTAAGCACGATTTTGAATTGTTGGCAAAGCATGTAGCAGAGATGAAACAAACGCTCAGCCCAGATGGAAAAAAACTCACTGCTGAGCAGATGTTACAGGTGCGAGATAGCCTTACCAAAAATTTTAAATTTGCAGCAGGTGTCTTGAGTGCGGAAAGTAAGGATTTCTTGAAAAGCAAAACTGGCACAGTGTGGCTTTCTGATGATACTTTAATTAAGCAATTTAATAGTCGTGATGGGCAAGATTTTGGACTGGAAAGCTATGCACTTTTCCCTGATTTATTTAATCAGCCTGATATTGTTCTACAAGATAATGATCGTTTTTATTTTATCAAAAACTTTGAGAAACAGCGTATTTTAGGTGTAATAAAGCACTTATCTAAATTTAATGAAATTTTTGTGCTTTCGGCAAGGGAGATTAATATCAAGGAAGTAGAAAAAATGAAAGGTAAATTGGCAGTTATCAAGTAAGGCTCCCGATCACTTACACACGCTCTCGGACACCTGAGCAGGACGAGCCACCTCAAGTAGGCTGCGGCAGGGAGATTATCACCGCTTTTTTAATAACTGCCTTGCATGAATATACCCCTTTAAAATTTAAAAAGCAACATAGGAGAAAATATGGACAAACTTTTGGGACAAGATTGGCAAGAATGTTATCCGAATACGTTAAGTCAGAATGAAAAAGCCTGCTTGAAACAGGCTTTACTACATCGATTTACTTACTCACAAGGTGAGAGCTTTGGTTTGCAAAGTTACTTGAGAGATTTACGCATTATTAACGATTATCCAGAAACGAGCGAAGTAAATTAGGCTCAATATCCCCAAAAGAAATCTTTGTGCTGTCGTTTAGATTAGTGAGTGATAAGCAATGGAGAAAGGCATTTAAAGAGTAAGCCACTAGGCGGGGCTCGAACCCACCGCACACAGTCCAAGGTACTATTTCAACCTATCGCTTGCGATCCTCGAGATTCATCGCTTTTCTAGTGGCTTGACGACTATACCCCCTTAAATTTTAAAAATCAACGATTATGATAGACATTGAAATCAATAATGCGCAAGAAGTTACCGCACTGCTTGAACGATTAGCGCAAGCCACGGCACATCGTGCGCCTTTAATGCGTAGCATTGCGGGCTCAATGGAATCGGCTGTCGCGCAGTTGTAGGGTGGGCTTTAGCCCACCAACAAACAATCGTGAGATATTTTGGTGGGCTGAAGCCCACTCTACATTAAGTACGCATCATTCTATGCGTACTTCTTTTTATTTTAGGAGTAATCATTATGATGATTTTATCTTGCTTTTTTAGGGACAGTTATGTTGTGCGAACTTATACGTAAAGCTTAAATTTGAAGATTTTCAAGTAACCACTTTAGAAAAAACTGGTTTGTCACTTTCTTTGGAGAGTTTTCAGCAATTACTTCCCCAAATTTTTATGCGAGCAAAAGGGCGATCGATTCGTTTGATTGGGTTACATGTCAATTTACCTGAAAAAAATAAACAAGAACAAATGAGCCTCTGGTGATATAATCTCGCAGTTTTTTAGGAGTCGATACCATGGAACATAAATTAGAAGATATTATTGCAATTTTTAATCAATGTTTTGAAGAGGAATACAACACTCGCTTAGTCAAAGGCGGCGATGAGCCCATTTATTTACCCGCAAATGATGAAGTGCCTTATAACGCGATTTATTTTGCGCGAGGCTTTTACAGCAGTGCATTGCACGAAATTGCCCATTGGTTAGTGGCAGGCAAAGAACGCCGTAAGCTAGAAGATTTTGGTTATTGGTATGAGCCAGATGGACGTTCAGAAGAACGCCAGCGTGATTTTGAAAAAGTTGAAGTTAAACCGCAAGCATTAGAGTGGATTTTGGCAACGGCGGCAGGTTTTCGTTATTTTGCCAGTGCGGATAATTTGAATGGCAATCCGGGCGATACACAGCCTTTTAAACAAGCCGTGTATGAACAAGTGAAAACCTATGCGGAAAAAGGTTTACCAAAACGAGCTGAAACGTTATGCCATGCTCTTGCTATTTTTTATGGCACAGAAGATCGTATTGATTTAAGTAAATTTGATGTGGCACGCATTTAAAGTTATATTATTTCTTGCCCTTTTTACAGGGAGTGTAATCAATATTATCAACTAAACAATAGTTTGTTTTATAATTTTTTACAAAAATAAAGGACTAATTTCTATGAAATTTCCAAAAACACTTATCACTAGTGCCATTCTAGGCTTTTCACTTGCTTCTTTTCATTCTATCTATTGCCTGGGCGGATACGCTGGAACAGCAATTCCAACAAGGTCTTGAAGCTACAAAAAGGGGCGATTATCAAACCGCCTTTAAACTTTGGTTACCTCTGGCGGAGCAGGGAAATGCAAGTATTCAATTTAATTTGGGCTTGATGTATAAAAAAGGACAAGGCATCAAACAAGATGATTTTGAAGCGGTGAAATGGTTTCGCAAAGCGGCGGAGCAGGGAGTTGCAGATGCTCAATTAAATTTGGGCAATATGTATGCTAAGGGACTAGGCGTCAAACAAGATGATGTTGAAGCGGTGAAATGGTATCGCCAAGCAGCGGAGCAGGGAAATGCAAAGGCTCAATTTAATTTGGGCTTGATGTATGATAATGGACGAGGCGTCAAACAAGATTATTTTGAAGCAGTGAAATGGTTTCGCAAAGCGGCGGAGCAGGGATATGCGGATGCTCAATTTAATTTGGGCAATATGTATTACAACGGGCATGGAGTAAAACAAGATGATTTTGAAGCGGTGAAATGGTATCGCAAAGCGGCGGAGCAGGGATATGCGGATGCTCAATTTAATTTGGGCAATATGTATTACAACGGGCATGGAGTAAAACAAGATGATTTTGAAGCGGTGAAATGGTATCGCAAAGCGGCGGAGCAGGGATATGC
>ERZ1023241.68-NODE-68-length-44618-cov-22.806409_pt1 | contig 44618 bp, 42 predicted proteins | sample MGYA00380455_ERZ1023241 | MGnify/ENA primary metagenome ERZ1023241 (study PRJEB33173, sample SAMEA4830304) | metagenome | study: EMG produced TPA metagenomics assembly of the PRJEB25223 data set...
TGATGGCTCTAGTCCTCTTATTTTTCAAGTCAATTTTTTATCCGCGATTCGGGTAATAAGCTAAATAGATAAAACTCCCATGCTCTATACAATGCCCAAAAAAATCCAGTTTGCTCCATCTCAAGCCAAATGGCAGCTTGCTGCTGCAGATTCAGTTTTGGTCTTGGTTGGGCTGCATAATTTAAGAATGCAGGCCGGGATTCAAGAGTCTGAGCTGATGAATAATCTGATTCAGATCAGCAATAAAGCTAAAGCACTTGATATTTCCATTGTCGACCTATATGGCGATGACCTGATTCAAGGCATGCAGCAACTTGGAGAATATGCTTCAACTCATCCTCAACTGATTTTTGCCGGACAAATCACACCGATGCTGAAACAGATCCTGCCACATCTGCAAAGTGTGACAGACCAAATTTGCATAATTAATGATGCAATTTTGATGCCTAGTCAGGAACAGCATATCCAGTGGATTGAGAATATAGTGGCACAAGGTTTGCATCATATGAACAGCTATAGTCTGACCCGATTGTGGAACTTAAGTGCACCGTCAGAATATGTATTGTCAACCAAAGGCATCATGTTAGCAGTAGCTGAACAGCTGAATATAGATGCGCTGGAAATTGATCCTTATGCTGATTTAAAGCAGTATGGACTGGACTCTGTAGCAGTAGTCAGTCTGGTTGGCACATGGCGTGCGCATGGTGCTGATCTGCGTTATGAAGATGTGCTGGAACACCCGTCATTACATGATTTAGTGAGCTTTGTAATGCAATCTGCACGTCGATAATCGCTAATTGGGTAATTTTCTTAAAATAATCGGAAATTTCATCGCCATTTACATAAATGCGCATTGTAATTATCACTCAAGCTTTCTATTATGGCCGCCTTGTTTTTCGCGATCAGCGTGGGATTGAACTTTGAGTAATTTTCTAACCGAACATCTGATACATCGTGATGAAGATTTTATGGTCATCCATAAGCCTGCTGGCTTACTCACAGTGCCCGGTAAAACAGAAGATTTACAAGATTGCCTGATCAATCGCCTCATCAAATTAGAACCTAAAACTTTACTGATCCACCGTCTGGATCGAGATACTTCCGGTATCTTAGTATTTGCCTTAAGCCGTGATGGGCAAAAATCCGTCTCCCGCCAGTTCCAGGAACGCCAAACCGATAAAACCTATCAGGCCATCGTGGCTGGAACATTAGAAGGCAAGGGTACAGTTGATGTGCCTGTCATTTATGATCCAAGCCGTCCACCACTGCATATTGCTGAACCGAATCATAATAAGCCGGCTATTACAGAATGGCAGGCCATCGAACATTTTGAAATTCAGGGGCAAGCTGTGACTCGTGTGAAATTGACTCCGATTACCGGTCGTTCACATCAGCTCCGTGTACATATGCAATATCTCGGACATCCGATTATTGGCGATACCTTGTATGCAACGCCAGAGCAGCAACAGCTTAGTCCGCGTCTGTGCTTACATGCTGAGCGTTTAAGTTTTTATCATCCTAAAACAGAAGAGTTAGTTGAATTTAATTGTCCGGCTGAATTCTAGGAAATACTTGTTTAATCGACGTGAATTATGCTCACTTTTTAGTGGGCTTTATGTCAAAATACATTGCTTGAAGGTGTGAAATTTTGCTCAAATGACGTTTCGTGATTGAGCCTGATATTCATAATCTTGTACTTAAGATAAAGGTGGAAAAATTGCAGCAATTTGCTATTGGTCAACGTTGGTTATCAGATACTGAAACAGAACTCGGTTTAGGGGTTCTCATTGATGTTGATGAGCGATCGGTCAGCATTTTATTCCCAAAAAGCGATGAAACTCGCGTCTATGCTCGCAGTAACGCACCCTTATCTCGTATCGTATTTAATGCGAATGACGAACTGCAAGATCAGGAAGGTACGATCTGGACCGTTGAGTCAGTTGAAGACCGCAATGGTGTAGTGCGTTATCACGTGGTTCGTACTCTTGAAGATGGTACAGAAGAACGTAAAGCTTTAAATGAAACCCGTGTAGGTGCAACGATCCAGTTGTCTAAACCTTTAGATCGTTTACTGGCTAGCCAGATTGACTATAAAGAGTGGTATGACCTGCGTATTGAAGCCTTGCTGATGCAAGCCAATATGCAAACCAGTCCATTGCGTGGCTTGGTCGGTTCGCGTGTGGGTCTGATTCCACACCAGTTGTATATCGCACATGAAGTCGGTCAGCGTTTCGCGCCGCGTGTTTTACTGGCCGATGAAGTAGGCTTGGGTAAAACCATCGAAGCAGGTCTGATCATTCATCAGCAACTTAAAACTGGCCGTTCTGAACGTATCCTGATCTTGGTTCCAGATTCACTGCAATATCAGTGGATGATTGAGATGCGTCGTCGTTTCAATCTTGAATTCTCTCTATTTGATCTGGCGCGTACTGCCTCGATTAAAGAGCATGATCCTGATCTAAATCCGTTCCTGACTGAGCAGCGCATTATTGCTTCTGTGGACTTGATGGTGGATCACGAAGATCTGCGCGAACAGGCGATTGAAGCGGGCTTTGACCTGTTGGTTGTCGATGAAGCGCATCACCTGATGTGGTCTGAGGAAGAAGGTGGCAATGACCGTTATGATCTGGTCGAAGAGCTGGCAGAGAAAACACCGGGCGTATTGTTATTGACTGCAACACCAGAACAGCTCGGTGTAGAATCTCACTTTGCACGTCTACGTTTACTTGATCCGCAACGTTTCAGTTCATTGGACCGTTTCTTGGATGAAGAAGAGCAGTATCAGCATACCGCTAAAATCGCAGAAGTGTTGATGTCAGATCTGCCACTTGAAGCAGAGCATTTCACTGCGATTAAAAGCCTGCTTGGTCATGCGATTGAAGATACCCCAGAGCAACGTTTCCGTGCGATTCATGAATTGCTAGACCGTCATGGTACAGGCCGTATCCTGTTCCGGAATACCCGTGAGGCAATTCAGGGTTTCCCGGGCCGTGACTGTCAGCCAGCACCATTGCCAGCGCCAGAAAACTGGTCTAAAGATGGTAAATTGCGTGAGCAAATGTGGCCGGAAGAATCTCAACTCGATGGCTCGTGGATGGAAACTGATCCGCGTGTAATGTGGTTGATGGAAAAGTTGCGTACTGATCTGAAGCATAAAAAAGTATTGCTGATTGCGCGTAGTGGTCCAGTGGTTGAAGCGCTAGAAAATGTATTACGTCTGCATGCAGGTATACGTACTGCCATGTTCCATGAGGGCATGAGTCTGCTGGAACGTGACCAGGCAGCGGCTTATTTTGCTGAAGAATCTTATGGTGCACAGATTTTATTGTGCTCTGAAATCGGTTCAGAAGGCCGTAACTTCCAGTTTGCATCTGACTTGATCCTGTTTGATTTGCCAGCCAACCCGGATGTTCTGGAACAGCGTATTGGTCGTCTGGACCGTATCGGTCAGGAAAACCGTATCCAGATTCATGTGCCTTATCTGGTGGGTACTGCGCAAGAACGTATGTTCCGCTGGTATAACGAAGCGCTGAATATTTTCAGCAACATTTCTCCAACTGCACAAACGCTGCAAGAAAACTTTATTGTTGCCCTGAAAGATTGCCTGCTGGCAGACAAAGGTCAGGAATTTGAAGATCTGCTGGAAGAAGTTAGCGTACAACGTGAAGCACTGGAAGCCGAGTTGCAGGAAGGTCGTGACCGTCTGCTTGAGTACAATTCTTGCCGCCCCGTCGTGGCACAGGAAATTGTTAATGCGCTTGAAGACTATGATGACAATACCACCTTGCCAATGTTCATGAAGCGTTTCATGGCATCGACCAATATCGATTTTGATGAACAAAGTAATGGTACGGTGATCATCAAGCCAACGGATCAGATGCAGGTACAAGGTTTAACCCTGGATGAAGAGGGCATGACAGCCACTTTCTATCGTGACCAGGCTCAAATCCGTGAAGATGCACAGTACTTGACCCTAGAACATCCATTCACTGAAAGCGTGATGGAAATGATCAATACCCAGGGCTTTGGTAGTACCAATGTTGCAGTCTTAAAGTCTGCAGCGTTACCACAAGGTTCTGTATTGATGGAAGTGTGGTTCAAGGTTGATGTGGTTGCACCAAAAGCACTGAACTTGCCTTCAAGCTTGCCACAGCAACTGATCCGTGTATTACTCAGTGAAAAAGGTCAGGATCTATCTCAGAAGATTGCACCTGAAATACTGAAACCATATCTACATCATTTAGATGGTAATAGCTGCCGTCAGGTGGTGAAAGCACGCCGTGAAGTGATTGAAGCGCGTTATCAACAGGCATTGGAACTGGCTCGTTCAGCATTGCCAAATTTTAAGCAGCAGGCTAAAGAAGTGTATAGTAATAAATGGCAATATGAAATTGACCGTCTGACTTACCTGAAACAGTTCAATCCTAGTATCCGTGAAGATGAAATCGCACGTTTACAGAAGCTGCAGAAAGAGGGTTTGAGTCTGTTAGAAGGTTTATCTGTAACACCTGAAGCGATTCAGGTAATGGTCGTGGTTAAGCCATAAGGTCTAATGAATTAAAAAGCAGCTTTCGGGCTGCTTTTTTATGGCTGAAATTTAAATCTTCATTAAGTGCTTGGTCGGGCCGTGCTAGCTGATATTTTCTGTAATGTTTAAAATTTGCCGATCGAATAATAAGAAATAAAATACCATGTCCAAAGCATTGATCACTATTGGCGCGAAAACCAGCCATGGCGGTATGGTCACTGAATGTGAAAACTCTTTTTTAATTAATGGTATGGCGGTGCATCTGAATGGCATGAAGCATTACTGTCCCAAGTGTCAAACTACCGTGACAGCTATTGCTAGTGATTTATCTACAATAATCAAAGGCAGGGCTGTAATCATTGCTGGAGATAAAGCCAGTTGTGGAGCCACTTTTTTACCAATGCAAAACCTGACTATTTCCAAAAAATAATCATCTATATCCAGACATGAGTTCATAGTGACTTAAAGGTCATAGATTGGTGCATTTGGTTCTGTAGAATTTTGCATTTCAATATTAAGCTTCTTTCAGGCTTTATAAAGAAATGATCAAAGAAAATAATGAAACAGGTTTTGCATTTTACTCATGCCAATGGCATTCCATCGGCAAGCTATCGCAAGTTTTTAAATTATTTTCAGGACGAATATCAGGTCAAGGCGATTCCGCTGATCGGGATGAATCCAGCCTATCCAATTACCAAAGACTGGCGTTATCTAGTAAATGAAGTGATATAGGATATCCAGCAACAATCTCCAGGTCAAAAAGTGATTGGGCTGGGGCATTCTTTCGGTGGTTTGGTAACGTTAATGGCAGCCTATCAACGTCCGGATTTATTTTCTAAACTGGTGATCATGGATCCACCTTTTATCATTGGTAAACACAGCGCACTGTTTGAAGTTGTGAAAAAGCTCAACTTAAAAAGTATCGACCGTTTCACTCCGGCAGGTATTACCCTAAAACGTAAAGATTACTGGCCATCTAAACAGGATGCCGTTGAAGCGCTGAGATCGAATCGTCTATTTAAGCATTTTGATGAGCAATGTTTTCAGGATTATATCGAAAGCGGGATTGTGCCTGATCAAGAGCGTGGAGGGGTAACTTTAGCTATTCCGAAACAGATTGAGGCAGAAATTTTCCGGACTGTACCGGCTTGGTGGTGGCGTACACCAAGAAAACCACCCCAGGTTCCGATACATTTAATCACAGCAGAGCGCAGCCAGTTTTATCAGCAAGGTTTACCACAAGGCATGCATAAGGTTTACCAAATTCATTATTCGGTGGTGCAGGGCGGACATATGTTTCCACTAGAGCATCCGGAAATGACGGCAAACCATGTTAAAGCCAGATTGAATAAGCTTTAATCTTGGTAATAAAAAAGACTCACTATGAGTCTTTTTTTGCAGCTGGCTTAACGGATCTGAGACTGATCCAGATGTCGAGCACCTTCCAGAATCATGCGGATCATGATCATGGTCTGTTCCGCTATTTCCTTACGGTCTTCAGGTGCCATATCGATCACATTGGCTCCCATATTAAATACCAGTTGGGTAATCGCTCTGGCCGCAATCTCGGGATGAAATAATTTTTTATTATTTAGACGTTCCAGGCGGATCAAATCTTCCTGAAGCTCCTGCTGAAAATAATTCAATTGGCGTTCGACTGCCTGTTTATAAGATTTTGAACCGGTATAACCTTCACGTAATAACAGGCTTAAATTACCTTCATCAGCATCCAGCTGGGCAATAAAGACCTCAACAGAGCTACGAATAATACTGTTCTGTTTCGATGCTTTTAGACGAGATTCATTGAGAATCTGACGCAGCACAATCCCGGCACGATCAATCAGTTCAATCGCCAGTTCATCGATATCTTTAAAATGACGATAAAAACTGTTCGGAGCAATTCCAGCCTCACGGGCAACTTCACGCAAGCTTAAAGATGAAATACTTTTTTGTGGTCCGATCAGGTTTAAAGCAGCCTGGAACAGTTCTTCCTTGGTAATGGTCGCTTTACGGCCCACACTACGGACAATAATGGGCTCATCAATGCTTTTCGATGGTAAAGACGCGTCACTGCTTATTTTCATTGAAGGCTCATTCATGAGGTGATTAGTAAAAGGCATTAACACATTATAACGAAGGCAGTCCAGCTTGTGAAATGATTAGAAACAATACAAATGTATATACAAATATATATACAAGTGTATAATAATTAAAAATCCAAGGTGATGTCTAAAACGATGCCTGTACTCGAAAAGCTTAAAACGCCATTAAATACGCTGAAAGAGAGTGTGATTGATCCGTATGCGATTAATTTCTGGATGCAGAAATTAAATCCTTTATGGTCGATGAATCAGCCCTTAGGCAAGATCGTGCGCAAAGAAAATGCTGCGCAGGATATGCTGAGCCTGACGATTCGTGTCAATCATTTATTCCAGTTCGGTCAGGCGGGCCAGCATCATCCTGTATTTGTGGTGGTGAACGGCATTCGTTATGAACGTAGCTATAGTCTGACCCGTATTGATCAGCAGCATGTTTTATTGACGGTTAAAAAAGTGAATGCAGGTAAGGTTACCACCTGGTTTGCTGAACAGGCTGAAGTCGACGATATCATTGAATTCGGTCAACCTTTCGGTGACATGACTTTGCCAGAACAGGACAGCCCATTGCTTTTGCTTGCTGCGGGTAGTGGTATTACGCCAATGCTGAGTATGCTGGAAGCTTTAAAAGATAAAGCTGAACTGGATGCACCAGTGACTTTATGGTACTGGGTCAAGAAAAATCAGGATGCTGCTTTTATTGCACGTTTTGAAGAGCTGGCACAAAAGTTTTCAAACTTTTCTTATCAGGTATTTGCAACTCAGGAACAACCGGCTGCGCCGCGTCTTGATGAATCTTATCTAGATCAATTGCAGGCATTGGAACACAGCACAGTCTATGCATGTGGACCATCAGGTTTTGTTGCGACTGCAGAACGACTGTTTGCTTCAGCAAAACTGTTCAAAAGTGAAGCTTTCAGCATGAGTTTGAATGATGAAGCTGATACTGGTTTTGTCAATGTAACCCTGACTCAATCGAAAAAAATTGTCACGATTCCTAAAGGCCAGTCGATTCTGGTGAGTCTGGAACAACAGAATATCCGACCGACCCATGGCTGTCGTATGGGTATTTGTAATAAATGTGCCTGCAATAAAGTAGAAGGTTCGACCAAAAATTTGGTCAATGGTGCACAAAATACCGAACCCGGCAACCTGCTCAAAATTTGTATTAACTCAGCGCAGACTGACCTTGTCATCGACTTATAAGCGAGTTTTATCTTATGAATATGCCAGCAAAATTACAGTATTTTAAAAACCCTAAAAACCGTGAATTAACCCAGTTTGAACTTGATGAACTTGCACGTGAACTTGATGCGATTAAGCAAGAAGTGCTAGATGATCTAGGTGAAAAAGACGCCAAATATATCCGTCGTGTCTATTCTACCATTCGTTACTCATCGATTGCCGGTCGTGCCTTGCTGTTTGCAGGCTGGTTCCCGCCAGCATGGTTGTTGGGGACAGGCCTGTTGGGCTTTGCCAAAATCATGGAAAACATGGAACTGGGCCATAACGTCATGCACGGTCAATATGACTGGATGAATGATCCTAAACTCAATGGTCAGACCTATGAATGGGATATCGTAGGGACTTCAGACAACTGGCGTCAAACCCATAACTTCAAGCATCATACTTATACCAATATCAAGGGTATGGATGATGATATCGGTTATGGTTTATTGCGTTTATTCCCGGAACAGCGCTGGAAACCGGGTTATTTACTACAACCAATTTATGCAGTGCCATTCTGTTTATTGTTCCAGTGGGGTGTTGCGATTCAGAATCTTGAATTGGGTAAATACTTCAAAGGTCGTAAAAGCAAAGAGCAGACCCTTGAAGAATGGAAGCCAATGCAGCGTAAAATTGGCAAGCAATTATTCAAAGATTATGTATTCTTTCCATTAATTGCAGGTCCAGCGGCATTACCCGTATTGACAGGTAACTTGGTGGCAAATGGCCTTCGTAATATCTGGACTTTCAGTATCATTTTCTGTGGTCACTTTACCAAAGATGTAGAAGTGTTTCCAAAAGCTGTCATGGAAAATGAAAGCCGGGGTCATTGGTATATGCGTCAGATCCGTGGTTCATCTAACCTGACTGGTTCTGAAGCATTTCATATCTTGACTGGCCATTTAAGTCATCAGATTGAACATCATTTGTATCCTGATGTACCGGCACGTCGTTATCGCCAGATGGCACCAAAAGTTCAGGCGGTTTGTGAAAAATACGGCTTAAACTATAACAATGCCAGTCTGGTCAAACAGTATGGCAGCGTGATTAAACGTATTGTGAAATATGCATTTCCGTTTAAGAAGTAATTTTTTTGATTTGTGTTTATTTACCACAAGAACACAAACTCAAAATGTAATATTTTGCCATTGATGTAAGGTTAATTTGTAAGATTTTTCATTTAACTCATCTGCTAAATGATTACATGTACCATATGTGAATATTTACATATAGTAATGAGAATAAATATCAATATAAGTTTTTGAAATATAAACATATTTTCTAAATATAAAGATTTTTGGGGAGCGGGTATTGGTTTTTTTAGATTAAATTACAATTATATTTAATATACTTTATTAAGCACTTTTGAGATTAAAAAATAAACATTGGTATGTTATTTTATGTAACAAATACCAAGGGTGGTTGATCTATAAATATGCGTAGCACTCATTTCAAAAGTACATCGGCTCATGCTCAACCGGGATTTACGCTCATTGAATTGATGATTGTTGTAGTTATTCTGGCCATTCTTGCTGCAATTGCGATGCCGATGTATTCAAATTATATAACTAAAGCAAATGTTAAAAATGCACAATCTGATTTGGTAGCGTTAAGCTTGTTAATGGAACAGAAGTATCAGCGTAATTTGAAGTACACGACTTCGGTTGGTGAAGTCGCCGCGAGTAGTTACTTTGGTGCAGGTGTATGGCAAGCGAGTTCTGAAAATTTCGATTACAAAGTCAACGTTGATACTGTGAAAAGTTATTCCTTAAAAGCTGAAGGTAAAACTGGTACCCAAAATGCAGGTTGTATTCTTACTCTTACTCATAAAAACGTTCGTACGATTAATGGCGGTACAACCTGTGGTGGAGTGGGTTCGTGGTAAAAGTGAAGGGAATAAGTTTGGTTGAATTGATGGTTGTAATCGCTTTGATTGCAATTCTAGCATTAAGCATTTTTCCTTTAGGTCGTTCATGGATCTCAAATTCGAAAATTACACAAACACAGAAAATTATTCTTGAAGCATATTCAAAAACGAGAAATGAAGCATTACGCAATCCTAATCATGTGAAAGGCAATACCAAAGCAGCGGTCTTACAACTTGAGTCGGGTGAGATCGTCGTGAATGATAGTGCAGGGCAATTGATTTGGAAATCTAAAATCCCTACCAATGTTGAGGTGGAGTTTATAGATTGTTCTGATGTAACAAATCAAGTCGTACTCAATAATAACGCGCATAGACTCACAGCAAGTTGTGAAGGTTACACAATTCAGTCAGCTGGAGGTCAAGATGAATCTGGATCATTCTAATCACCCATTAACCTTGCGATCACAGCGTGGTTTGACCATGCTCGAAGTTCTTATTTCTTTAGCTTTGATGTCGATTATTGGTTTAGGTGCTGCTTTTATCAGTACCAAAACTGCGGTAATGCACCGTGATCAAAATATTCATTTACATACAGTGAGTCAATTACGTCATCAAATTTCATCGGCCGGCTTGGATGCAAGTACATGTTCCGAAAATAAGATGATTCAGATTGCAGGTGAAAATGTAAAGGTTTCCTGTTCTCTAGTGGAAAAGACGTTTCAGGTCGATATTTTTAAAGAAGCTGGTAGCCGGATTATTCCAGCTACAGATGTAAAGATACGCTATGTAGAAATTGAAAATGCACAAAATAATGCGGATGTCATTACTGTACCCATTAAGATTTCACCTTAAGTTGAGAATTGCGGATGAACAGATATAAAGTACAGCAAGGTTTTACCTTAGTTGAGCTTCTGATTGCACTTGCATTATCTATCGTGATTATTCTTGCAATGTTAAGGGCTTTTGCAATCACAGGAAAAGTAACAGCAGAATCCTCAGTGGGTGCGCAGCTTGATGGTGGCTTGATGCTAGGCTTGGTTGCAACTGATCGTATTTTGCAAGGCATTGGTTTTGATGTGGATTCACCAAAAATACAATTCTTTGCAGGTAATGAGGCCGATGCGTCAGATTGGTTGATATGGAATATTTCTGCTGAGCGATGTCAAGCACTCTATAACTTTAAGGATAAAACAAAGGCCAAAGATGATGGTTTGTATTTGATTGGTGCGGAAACAGGATTCGAATGTGAACCTGAATCATTGGCTCGGCCGACAGATGTTGAGGGATTGTCCGAAGTACAATCATTAATCATGATAAATCGTGCTTTAGAAAATGCAGAAATTGCAAATACTATAAATAAAATTGGTGATTTATCTTTGAGCTTAAGGGCATTGTCTGCAAGCCAAAAATGTTTGCCTTTTGGTGTGCAGTACGATGTAAGTCAACCTGGTGGTAAATATGAGGTTGTAATAACAGCAAATGCTTATGCTGGTAGTGTGGCTGAACCAAAGCCTCTTAAAAATGTAACTTGTTTATACAATCTTCGATAGAGCATAACAGATGAATAAGAAAATGAAGAATAGTGCGATGAATCATTCTGCTATATTGAATCAACAGAAAGGTGTTTCGACATTACTTTTTACGGTCTTGGTTGGTATGTCTCTAACAGCACTTAGCGTTGGCTATATTTCATCTTTAAAAACCGTACAAAATAGTGCAACAACATTACATGCACAGACACAGGCACAGATGCAATCCATGGTTGGATTGAATGCTTTAAACAAGTTTTTGTCCGAGCAACCACTCAGCAATATTCAACAAATTAGATCCGGTAATATTAAAACAACTGGAGTTGAAACTATTAAATTTGAGATGGTTTCAAGTAATGCTGGGAATTTTGTTTTTGATATTACTGGGACTAGTGGTGGAGCGAGTGCGGTTTTACGCGCCCAGTATAGTTTAACTGATAAAGTTAGTACAATTCAGCAAGGGGGGGTGGTTTTTGCCGGAGGTTTTGATGTTAATAAATTGAACAATGATGCTAGTAAAGATAATATTGTAGCCAATAATATAACTATCGAAGTACCTAATTCTATAAAAATACTTGAAGATAATAAAACATGGGCAAAACAAAATAACATTACTTTTAAAGAATATACACCACGAAGTTTTGTGCAACCAAGCGAATTAAAAGAATATGCGAATTACATCTATACTATTGATAAAAATCATACCTCCCAATCTAATAAAAAAAATAACTCTAGCTATAATTGTGTTGTAGATAATTTTATTATTAATTCAGCAGCATCATGTAGTTCTTTTGCATTCAGTACAAATGAATGGACTATTGATACGGTTCAAAATGGGAATCCACCAGTAGGTGTTTATTGGTTTGAAGGTGATGTTAATATAAAGTTAAAAAAATCTACACCATTTGTAGCCACAATAATCGCGACTGGAAAGATAGAAACACAGGTGGAAGATGATAAAAGCGGGACGTATTCAGCATTTTCTCCACATTCATATTATCTAAATGATAATAGTAAAGTTAGTATAATATGCCCTGAAAACTACCTATTACAATATTGTAAGGGTAAAGGCACACTGAAAGAAGATATGACTATCATGCCAGCAGCCGTGTCAAATATCTTGTTTTTAGCTGATAGTCTTTCTTTAGCTGGAATTAAAAGAAATAGTTCAGACCAGGGGAAAGGAGAGATAAATTATTATGGTACTATGATTGCTAAAATAAGTGATGATGGTGGCAGTAGTGATGGAAAAACATGGAACTCTAATGTTGTCGTTAATATAAATGGAAATTTTATTATGACAGAAAAACCAATTAGTTTTTCAGGTAACTCTAAAGTAATTTTTCATAAAGGAAAAGATGCAGAGAATTACATACCTACATATGAAAAAGCTTTTACAGTCGGCGGCATCCGCTACATGTAACTTCCAATTGAATATAGAAACCCACATTATGTGGGTTTTCTACTCTAATAAATTTAAGCCAATTTTCTACAATCAATAATTTTAGGTAATGCCTGATCGGTACCTAACATATAAGAATAAGTCGTTAATCTTAGCATTTTCTCATCTTCCTCACTATTCCCATAAGCATAAATTTCCGCATAATCGTCCAGATTATATTTCTCTAAAACTCTGTTTTTCTTTTGCTCATTGCTACAGTCCGGAGTTTGATAAAACCCTGTCATTTTCCCGGCTTTGAGTTCAACTTCGCTACAGATTAAATCGATATTTAAATAGCGACAGACCGGTTTAAGATACAAATCCAATGAGGCTGATACCAGCACGATTTCATGTCCTAATTGTTGATGTTGTTTAAGTTGCTCTAATAATTTCGGATTTAACTTGAATATTAGTTGTTGTGCATAATCCTGAGCTAATTGCAGAATTTCCTCTGCATCACTGTTTTTAAACATGCTGGCATACAATTTGGGTCGCATGCGGTGTGCCGGATAGAAATTTAAATAATAGGCCTGTATCCATGGCAAAATTTGCATGCCGCGTTTCACAATATGCCGTTTTCTTAAGGCATGGAAAATGAACCCGGTAAAGCTATCATGTAGATACAGGGTTCCATCAAAGTCAAATAAGGCTAGAGTTTTATGTTTTTGATGCGACGCATACATGTTTGATAACGACCATCGACACGGCTGGCAAACCAGTTAGTATTATACTCACGACTCAATTTTGGGCCTGAGATCACAACTTCTGGCATCATTGCATAAATTGGCTCTTTACCGGTTTTTTCTTGATAAAGTTTACTGATACCACGATAAGTCATAGTATCTTCAAAATCTTTAACTTTTTCTTTTTTTAAATCCGCCCGAATCTGACGTTCAGTAATAATAAAATTATTTTTTGCAAAAACGCTGATGAGCTCTCGTTCAGATTGACTCTTTTGTGAGCGAATCGCGCCATCTTTAGTATATAGCAGTAAATCGCCATCTAGGCTCAATTCAGCTTCGGTTAAGCTATTTAACATGCTCTGGAATGCTGCATTACGGCTGGAATACATCCCGGAGTTATAATCAGCAAAGCGATAAATCGGTTTTTCATAATCCGCAGGGTACATCATCAATCGATGAATCCCGTAATAGAGTCCGCCGTACTGGCTATACAGGTCACTACGCAAATCAGCAATACTGCCACCTTGACGTTTATATTCCTTGGCATAGCTGATATGTACCTGCATGGAACCCAAAGTTGTAATCGGATTCATTTTTTCGCCAATATTTTGTCCAAACAGTTTGGCAGCCCCTGTCAGTGCACTTACATGATAATGTTTGGCCATGTAATCAAAGATTTCACGATAAAGTTCATCTAATTGATGTTCGGTTTTGACCTGGCGCATCTGACTGAGATAATTGTCTTCTGGACTTGGATGGTTTTTCAGTACATCCTGGAAATATCCTGCAACTGTTCCACCGATACTTTCACCAAGTTTATCTTTAAATTTTTCTTCCAGCCGTTCCTGAACTTCTTTAACGGCTTTTTCACCAAGACCAGGAACTACCGGGTCTGCATTAAAGTTAGATTCCTGATCGACAACTGCTACGATTGAACAGATATTCTCTTTGGTTTGTGGAATACCGAGCTGGTCAGTAATGTCATAAATATCTTGTGCCCAGGATTCACGCTGGCTGACACGACCTGGAATGGCTTTGCGAATATGTTCAACTTCAAGAGTTGGTTCATCATTTGACCACCATGAACCATTGCCACACCCTACAAGGCTAATAGATAAAGCAAGTAGGGATAAGGACTTAAGAGAAAAAGCTTGAGCAAAATATTTGTTCATGGTGTCGTAAATAAATTGAAAAGATGAGTGAACAAGGCAGATGCAGTATACTATGCCCATCAGAAAAGTGATGAATTTATATGTATATTGGTCCCTATCAACTGTCAAATAATTTGATTGTCGCTCCCATGGCAGGTGTCACCGATCGTCCATTTAGAACCTTATGCAAGTACTTCGGTGCAGGTCATGCAGTCAGTGAAATGATGACTTCTGACAAGACCTTGCGCATGAGTAAAAAAAGCTTATATCGGGCAAATTTTGATGGTGAGCTGGCACCAATCTCGGCGCAGATTGCTGGTTCTGATCCACAAGATCTGGCTGAGGCAGCACGTTATCAGGTTGCAAATGGGGCACAAATTGTTGATATCAATATGGGATGCCCAGCCAAGAAAGTCTGTAACAAGCTAGCCGGTTCTGCCTTGTTAAAGGATGAAGATCTGGTCGCTCGTATTTTAGATGCAGTTGTTGCTGCAGTTGATGTTCCTGTGACTTTAAAAACCCGTTTGGGCTATCTCAACGGTCATGAAAATATCCTACGAGTTGCAAAACGTGCTGAAGACGCGGGGATTGCAGCGTTAGCATTACATGGTCGTACTCGTGAAGACATGTACCTCAATACGGCACGTTACTCCTTAATCAAGGAAGTGAAAAGAATACTGAATATTCCCGTGATTGCGAACGGAGATATTGATAGTCCTGAGAAAGCCAAATATGTACTGGACTATACAGGTGCAGATGCCATCATGATTGGCCGTGCTGCACAAGGCCGTCCCTGGATTTTTCGTGAAATTGCACATTATTTAGAAACTGGAGAGCATCTTGCTGCACCAAGTATTGCTGAAGTGAAAGATGTGCTACTAGGACATTTATCCGAGCTTTATGAGTTTTATGGTGAATATTCAGGTTGCCGTATTTCACGTAAGCATATTGCTTGGTATACCAAAGGTCTACGTTCCAGTAATGAATTTCGCCAGAATATGTACCAGGTAGAAAACACTGCCGATCAATATAAAGTGGTGGAAAACTATTTTAATGGATTACTGGAACATGGCCATATCATGAGCGATGTACAAGTAGATCAGGTGAATCTGTTAGAAACCAAATAAAAGAGAGATTTCCTAGTTCTTCTAAAAGGTATTGTAGTAAATACAGTACCTTTTTTATCTTGTAGCTAAAATTTTATATGCTTCCGTTACATTAAAGCCTGTAGTGAACATAGCCGCATATTAAGTTCACTGAAACTGGACAGGATATGGACATTGGTTACGTGAAATTGCTCTAAGCTGAATTTCTAGCATGGCAAGATATTTATTCAATCTTGTTCATTCTCATGATCAAGGGAGATCTATAATGACAAATACCAATCGTCCAGTTACAGACTTTGGCAATAAAACCTCGACTGAATTACCAGAGGAACGTAGTGACGCATTAAATCAAGATGCAACAGATGCCAGTGCTCGACCGGATTTGAATTCACCTCAAAAAGATAATCCTCGTGTGCCAGATATGAATGAAGGTGAGGATAATGTACTTGCTACCAGTGCAGGTACTTTAGGCGGGGCAGCAGTTGGAGCGACTGCCGGTCTGGTAGGTGGTCCTCCAGGGGCAGTAGTAGGCGGTATCATTGGCGGTGTTGTAGGCGGTATTGCAGGGAATGATATTGCTTCATCTGATCATCCGAAACAGACGGATAACTACGAGCATCCAGAAAATCATCCAGAGGCAGATAATTATCAGCATCCGGACACGATTAAGCAGGAAGATGATTACTGGAGAACTGAGCATACCAACCGTCCGTATTATACCGAATCACGTACCACCTACAGTGATCTAGACTATGATCGTGACTATCGTGGTGCTTATCGGGTGGGTTATGAAAACCGTCCGCTATATGATCGTCAGACTGACTTCGAACATGCCGAACCTGAATTACGAACCAAATGGGAACAGGTAAAAGGTGAATCTCGTTTGAATTGGGAAGAAGCAAAATTTGCGATCAAAGATGCTTGGCATCGTATGACGCGTTAAAGAATCGATATAAAAAACCTCTCCGTGGAGAGGTTTTTTATTTTTAAAATAAATTTTTTTTATTTCTGTTTCATTTCCAGTACTAATTGATTAATTAAATCAGAGGCTTCCATCTCACGAATTTGCGCCACATTTGAACCTGCCCAAAACGCGCCATAACCCTGATCACCATGTTTGGACGCTGCTGCATGTAACTGCTTGGCCAGATCATAAGTATATGGATAGGCAGGTACATCCAGACGATCAGGAGTGTCTATATCTATATGCCAGTGATTGATGATGCCACGCGCTGGACGGCCGGAAATGCTGGCACTAACTTGAGTCAGCGGCTTGGACAGTAGCGCTTTACGATAGGCGTCATTGGCATTGGAAGATTTACACTGAACAAATGCCGTGCCTAATTGTACTGCTTCAGCGCCAAAGTCCATCATCTGATGTGCTTGTTCACCATTCATGATTCCGCCTGCAGCAACCACCGGCAATGAAAAATGCTGTTTTATTAACTTGACCAGATTAGAAGTTTTGACTGAGGCATCAAACTTGGTGCTAAAGATACCCCGGTGACCTCCAGCCTCAATGCCTTGAGCAATGATGATATCCATCCCTGCTTCTTGAATGGCTTTGGCCTCAGCAAAATTGGTGGCAGATACCATCGTCAGAATACCTGCATCTTTTAGAGCCTGAATTTGGTGCGGAAGAGGAATACCAAAATGAAAGCTGACCGCACATGGTCTGGTTTCCAGAACCAGATTCAAGAAATCATCATTGTCTTTAAAACTTGGGTAAATACAGTTCAATTGGGTGGGTGGATTAATTCCGTATTCAGCAAATTTATCTTTAAACTGGTCAATCCAGGCCTGGGCTACGTTTTCATCAAGAGGCTGGCTGTCATGACAGAAAAAGTTAACCTGAAATGGACAATCTGTAAGTTCCTGAGTTTTTGAAATCTGCTGGCGCGCAGATTCTACGCTGCTAGCTCCCAAGCCAAGCGAACCCAGACCTCCCTGATTTGAAACTTCCGCTGCCAGTTCAGGTGTCGAAACGCCTGCCATAGGGGCTAAAAAAATAGGATGTTTTATTCCAAGTTTTTCTAATAAAGACATAGATTTGCTCCCTGTTACTTTATCTACTTTGCCTATAGTCGCAGAATTAAGCAAATCATATTGGTTATTTTATTTTGAAATAATGCTGTATGGATAACGGTTCAATTACATTTCTTACGACATGAGATGTCGTCACAAAGACAGGAAAGCTATAGTGCATCACAGGGAAAATTTATAATAGGTTTTTAGCCAACAACTTGCTGAAATCATGTCTGATCGTATCCGAGAAAAACTACAAATTTTAGCTGATGCTGCCAAATATGATGTGTCCTGTTCATCGAGTGGCAGCAACCGTAAAAATAAAGACAAAGGCTTGGGCAATACCGGAAATGGGATCTGTCATAGTTATACTGAAGATGGTCGCTGTGTCTCATTACTGAAAATACTATTTTCCAATGTCTGCATTTTTGACTGTGCCTATTGCGTCTCTCGTCGTTCCAATGACGTAAAGCGTGCTGCATTTACCGTGCAGGAAGTGGTCGATCTGACCATGAATTTTTATCGCCGTAATTATATTGAAGGGCTGTTTCTCAGTTCGGGAATCTTTAAATCAGCAGATTACACCATGGAGCGGATGTTGCAGGTGGTGAAAAAGCTGCGTCTTGAAGAAAATTTTAATGGTTATATTCATCTTAAAACCATTCCCGGAGCATCGCAGGAAATCATTACTGAAGCAGGTTTATATGTCGACCGGATGAGTATCAACCTGGAAATGCCAACCGAAGCAGGCTTGCAAAAGTTTGCCCCAGAGAAAACCCATACAGAAGTGCAAAAAGATCTGGGAATTGTGCGGGATCGCTTAATCCAGTTGAAAGATGAACGTAAGATCATCAAATCCGTTCCCAAATTTGTTCCCGCAGGGCAGACCACGCAAATGGTGGTTGGTGCGCATAGTGAGACGGACAAAGATATTATTTTGATGGCTGATCGGCACTACAAGGAGTTTAAGCTGAAACGTGTGTATTTTTCTGGCTATATTCCGATTAATCCCGAAGAAAAAGCCTTACCTGCAATTGGCTCAGCACCACCCTTATTAAGAGAAAATCGTCTATATCAGTCTGACTGGCTGATGCGTTTTTATGGATTTTCAGCAGATGAAATTGTAGATGACCAGCATCCAAATCTGGATCTGGATATTGATCCAAAGCTGAGCTGGGCTTTACGTCATCCTGAGGCCTTCCCGGTTGATATTAACCGAGCCGACTACAAAATGATTTTACGCGTGCCGGGCATTGGAGTACGTTCTGCCAAAAAGATTGTACAGGCACGCCGTTTTGGTCAGATTCATATTGACCAACTGAAAAGGATGGGCGTGGCGTATAACCGGGCACAGCATTTTATCCGCTGTGCAGATACACCAAAATTTAAAAAGGAGCAGCAATCCCAGCAGATTCGCCAGCAGATTTTACAAGCTGGTCAATCCAAATATCAGCAACAATTGTCACCTCAACTGGGATTCGGTTTTTAATGGCACAGTACTGTTTTGATGGCACCATGACCGGTTTATTAAGCTGTGTTTTTTGGGCTTTTGAATTTAAAGAATTTGATGTCAAAGTGACTGCCAATCCGCAGGCACAAAATGGCTTATTCGATGATTTTATTCATGTGGCCTCGAATGAAAGTCATGGGCAGCGTGTCTGGCAAGGCCTAAAACAGAAAGTATCATCTAGCAGTTTAAAGGCCTTTTATTATGCTTTTCTTTCTGAAAAAGAACAGGCATTTCAGAACCTGTTCGATTTTGCAGTTTATGTATTTAAAAACCAACGGCCGGTTGATAAAGATTATGGCCATCATGCAGTCATCGGAATGTCACAATGGTGCAAACAGGTCGGGCGTGAAAAGCATCGTATGGAAGCTTTTGTCCGCTTCAAAAAAGCCAAAGATGGATTGTTTCTCAGTCTGGTCAAACCGGATTTTAATGTACTGCCGATTATTTCCCGGCATTTTAAGGAACGTTACCAAGATCAGCGTTGGCTAATTTATGATGAGCAGCGCCAGTATGGAATCTATTACGATTTAAATGATGTGCACCAGATAGAGATGAATGCGGAAATGGTTGATCCACAAATCCGGATTGGACATAGTCAGTCTTTTAGTATTGAACTGGATGATGAAGAAATACTTTATGATCAGCTTTGGAAAGATTATTTTAAAAGCGTGAATATTCAGGCACGACAAAATATGAAACTGCATATCCAGTATGTACCTAAACGCTACTGGCGTTATATGAATGAGAAGGTACTTTAAATAAAATCTTCGCCCAAGTTTAAGGCATAATGACAACTAATATTTAGATCGAGTGTATAGATATGAAGGTATGGCTGGCATCCTTAGCTATGGTAACTGGATTGGCTGCGTGTTCATCAGAGCACCAGAAAGTAGTAGTAGATCCAGGTAAATATCAGGTTAAAAGTGCACAGGAATTACAGCAACGTTTTGATGATCTAAACAGTAAGTTGGCACAGGACTTTCAGCAATTTAAAAAAGTAGAAAGTATTGCCTTTTCTCATCAGTTGCCTTTGGATGTGAATAACCTGCAAACCTTGAATCAGCATCCTGTCAGCCGGACTGCTCTAAAATCCAGTAAAGTAGCCTATTGTGACATGATGAATGGCTATTTTGCCGAGATGTATCGCTTGGGGCATTATAATCTGAATCTGGTCGACGAGATTCAATTGCCTAAAGCCGAGAATGAAGACCTGAAATCCAATTTTGCATCTAGCGATCAGTTCTATACTTTTATTCTGGATCGTTATACCACTTATCGCCAGGTTCAACAGACCATGAATTATGGCTGTAACTTAAAAGCTGCGTTATAAGTATTAAGCTATTAAAAAAGCCCATCACAAAAATGGGCTTTTTTATTTAGCAGCCAGTCAGTTTTTCTGGTTGAGGTTTCTCACCGGGGAAGAAAATTGGACGAAGTTTTACACCCAGACCATTTCCGAGAAATGCGAAGACCAGCCATAACCATCCATGTACGCTACCCGAAGCAATACCACTAAAATAGGCGCCAATATTACAGCCATAAGCCAGACGAGCGCCGTAGCCAAGCATCAAGCCACCAATAACTGCAGCAACCAATGAACGTTTTGGAATATTGAAGTTTGGAGCAAATTTACCTGCCAGACTGGCGGCCAATAATGCTCCAAGCATGATGCCAAAGTTCATCATGGACGTAATATCGAACCAGAGCGATTCAGATAAGGCTTTGGCATTTGCTGGTTGCTGCCAATACGCCCAAGAGGCTACATCAATTCCAACAAAACTTGCAGATTTCGCCGCCCAGACAGCAAGGGCAGAAGTAACCCCCCATGGACGACCAGCCAGCGCCAAAGTAGCAAAGTTAAGCAGGGTTAAAATGATTCCGCCCCAGATTAATGGCCACGGACCACGCAAAAAACGTTTCCAGCCCTGATGCTGGCTTCGAGCTTCAATTTCCAGGTTGCCATGACGTTTCTTTTCAAAAAATACAGTTGCAGCCGCAATGACAGCAAAAATAATGAAACTCAAAATAAGTGCAGGAATGACACCAAAACTTTCTACAATGGAGATAGGTGCGAAATGAGGTAGGTTAAACCACCAGTCAATGTGCGAAGTCGCAATCAGTGAGCCGGCACAGAAGAAGAACAGGGTCACCAGCATACGGGCACTACCACCACCCACAGTATAAAGTGTACCTGACGCACAGCCGCCACCGAGCTGCATCCCAATCCCGAAAATAAATGCACCGATTACCACAGAAAGTGAAACCGGACTGACAAAGCCTTGAACTGGATTACCGAACATTTCACCTGCGCCTAAAGCAGGAAAAAATAGCAAGACAGCAAGCCCCAGCATGATCATTTGTGCACGTAAGCCACGACCACGACGTTCTTTGATAAACACGCGCCAGCTGGAAGTAAAACCAAACGAGGCATGATACAAGGTCATACCCAGTGCACCACCCACTAGAAATAATAGAGCCTGGTTTAGACCTACGATGTGATAGGCACCAATAGTTCCTAGTACAAGTAAAATAAAAGCCACCCAGACCGAGAGATTCGATCGCTGGGAAGACGCAGCAATAACAGACATGGGAGATCAAGCTTTAAAAAATAAAGTCGCGTATATTACGCAATTTCTCACTAAAATGGGCTGATCTAGAGCTTCTAAGAACCAATTAAACATCCTGATAACTGATAATAATTATGACTTTAAATGATATAAGGTCTTCATTATCTCAGAAAATATTGGCTTAATCAGAACAATTACCCGTCTAATAGTGAAACGTATAAAAAGTTTAAAAGCCTGCAAAGCAGGCTTTTAAAGATCGAAAGCTTTAAAAATTAATTTTCAGCTTTCTCACGTACTTTGCCCGCGCCTTCTTCAATAGCACCCGCAGTTGCAGCGGTCGCATTTTTAGCGGCTTCAGCAGTGGCATCTGCTGCTCGAGAAGTCGCAGCTGCAGCTTCATCAGCGGCACGGGAAGCATTTGCTGCCGCATTATCCATGGCTTGGTCAGTTTCTTGAGACGCCTCATGAGTGGCATCTTCCATATCATGGCCGGCTTGAGTAGCAGCATTTTCTAAATGCTCACCTGTAGTCGCGCCAGTTTCAGGCTGTTTCTCTTTATTACAACCCACCAGTGTTACGGTAGCAACTAAACCCAAAGCAACAAGTAATTTATTCATCGTGTCATATCCTTTGTAGTTGTAAGGTCGAAAACAGTCTAGCGAGTATTTATTTGAATTTATGCTAATAATTAGATCAGAATTTGTTCACTAAATGTAATTTTTATAAAGGCTTATACAATTTTCGCCAAATATAAATCGTCTGATTATTTGAATGTATTTTCTTACAAACCTTATGTGGATTGCTTCTCACTGCTTATAAAGAGTGAGGTTATTCACTTTAAGATATAGTTTTAGATGTAACAAAACACAACTATTTCATCATCAATTTTTATCAGGCTAAAAGTAGAAGCCATAAAAAAAGCCCGCATAAAGCGAGCTTTTAAAACTTGAAAACTTATAGACCAGCAGATGCTTTAAGTGCTTCGACTTTGTCAGTTTTTTCCCAAGTAAATGCAGTATCTGAACCTTCACGACCAAAGTGACCATAAGCCGCAGTCTGTTTATACATTGGCTGGATCAGGTTCAACATACGGGTAATACCGTATGGACGCAGGTCAAAATGCTCACGAACCAATTGAACGATCAATTCATCAGACACTTTGCCTGTATTGAAGGTATTGATTGAAATTGAAGTTGGCTCGGCAACACCAATTGCATAAGACACCTGAATTTCACATTTGTCTGCAAGACCCGCAGCAACAATGTTTTTCGCAACATAACGGCCTGCATAAGCAGCAGAACGGTCAACTTTTGATGGATCTTTACCAGAGAATGCACCACCACCGTGACGGGCCATACCGCCGTAAGTATCTACAATGATTTTACGGCCAGTCAGACCACAGTCACCTACAGGACCACCAATCACAAACATCCCGGTCGGGTTGATGTGGAATTTGGTGTCTGCATGGAACATGTCGGCAGGAATGATTTTTTTCACGATTTCTTCAATCACAGCTTCTTTTAAATGAGCTTGTGAAATTTCAGGGTCGTGTTGAGTTGAAAGCACAACAGCATCTAGACGAACAGGCACGCCATTTTCATAAGCGAAAGTCACCTGGCTTTTTGCGTCTGGACGTAACCAAGGCAATGTACCGTTACGGCGTAATTCAGCCTGTTTTTCCATTAAACGGTGCGCATAAGAAATTGGCGCAGGCATGAGTACATCAGTTTCACGGCTGGCATAACCAAACATCAAGCCTTGGTCACCGGCACCTTGATCTTCAGGTTTCTGACGGTCTACACCCTGAGCAATTTCAGGAGACTGCTTACCGATCATGTTGATGATCGCACAAGTCGAACCATCAAAGCCAAGGTCAGAATGATGATAACCAATACTGTTAACGGTATGGCGGACAACCGCTTCAAAATCGATGTTCGCAGTTGTTGTGATTTCACCGGCAAGTACAACCGCACCTGTTTTTACAAGCGTTTCACAAGCAACCCGTGCGTATGGGTCTTCTTTTAAGATTGCATCCAAGATAGCATCACTGATTTGGTCAGCCATTTTATCTGGATGGCCTTCGCTTACAGATTCCGAAGTAAATACAGCGTACTCGCGCATAGTCCTATCACAGTTAAATTTAAAGACCCGATATGTTACATCGACTTGTGCTCTAGGACTAGCGCAACTCGACAAAATTGCACGAAATTGTTTCAAATTATTGTGCTTTTATTTGATTATTGGAATTAAAAAAACTGATATGTCTAATTAAACAGCAGGGTAAATTCATTTAATAAACTTAATAAATAGCCTGTCAATTGATAAGGAGCACTTATTAAGCCGCGAGATTTCCAGATAAATTTGTAGAACTAAATACTAAGAAAAATATAAAAATTAAAATGCCTCAAATATCAAGGAAAGTGATCATTCTATTAATAAATTAAGGCGGGTGTATTGATCACACGACAGACAGCCTTGCTGCAAATGGTACGACTCTGCATAGTAGCTTCAAGTCTTCAGAAACCGCCTGTTAGGAAGTGGCGAAATCTTTTGGTATGGACTTGTTTAAAAGACTGTACGGAGATGGAAAAGCATGTATCAAAAGGCGTTTACCTTGATTGAAGTCATGATTGTACTCACGATTATTGCCATTCTGGCGACAGTAGCAGGCATGAGTTATCACAGTTATGTAGTGCGAAGCCAACTAGCGGAGGTTTTTGAGCAGGCAGGTAGCTATCGAACTCAATTTATTGCCTCTGATGGACATTGTGATGCGGGCCGTCAAATTGGCAGCGGAACCCAATATATTGAAAAAGTCGTGATCAATGCCGCTTGCCGGATAGAATTTAAGCTACGGCAGGATGGAGTAGATACGGCAATCCGTGGAAAATCCATCGCTTTTGATGTTTATAGCGGCAGTTGTTCTTCTAGCGATATCAGCCAGCGTTATTTACCTAAAGATTGCCGAGGACAATAATTTTCGTAGTATCGATTAGTCTGATTTAACTTCAACCTTTATCTTTTTATGTCTGAAGATCTGGGGCAAACAATAGATATTCACATATACATTTTTATAGCTTGGAAAAGATCATTTATTTAAATCTGGATCTTCTATTTTGATTGCTATTTGGAGGTATCCTGAAAAGGAATTCAACATATTGTAAAAGTTTAATTTATAAAAAATAGTTAAGAATAATCCCAGATTTATCATCTTATTAGAATTTAACTTAGACTCTAGTCAATCAATGCACCTTAAAAGTGCAGAATATTTATCCGATAGGTAAATACAAGATCAATAAATTGATAAATATTGTAGGCTAGTCTTTACCCCTCGCTGTTTTTTTAAGACAATAGACGGCAGTTTTGAAAGTCTTTTCATCATTTCCTATTTCTTCTGAATTTATTTGGACGCTGATTTATGACAACCCCGCTTAATGAACGTCGTATTGCAAACGCAATTCGTGTATTGGCAATGGATGCTGTGCAAAAAGCAAACTCAGGACATCCAGGTGCTCCAATGGGGATGGCAGATATCGCTGATGTGGTTTGGCGTGAATTCTTAAACCATAACCCAACAAATCCGAATTGGGCTAACCGTGACCGTTTCGTATTGTCGAATGGCCATGGCTCTATGCTTCAATACGCACTTCTTCATTTAACGGGCTATGATCTTTCAATTGAAGATCTTAAAGCATTCCGTCAACTTCATTCTAAAACTCCAGGTCACCCGGAATTGGGCTATGCACCGGGTATTGAAACAACCACTGGTCCTTTAGGCCAAGGTATCGCAAATGCTGTTGGTTTTGCACTGGCTGAAAAAACTTTAGCAGCGCAATTCAACAAAGACGATATCAAAGTTGTTGATCACTACACTTACTGCTTCCTGGGCGATGGCTGCTTGATGGAAGGTGTTTCTCACGAAGCATGTTCTTTGGCAGGTACTTTAGGTCTGGGCAAGCTGATTGCTTACTATGACGATAACGGCATTTCGATTGATGGTGAAGTTGAAGGCTGGTTCTCTGACGATACAGAACAACGCTTCAAGTCTTATGGCTGGCAAGTGATCAAAGTTGACGGTCATAATGCTGATGCAATCCGTCAAGCGACTGTTGAAGCAAAAGCTGAAGCGAACAAACCAACCATCATCATGTGTAAAACAGTGATCGGTTTAGGTTCACCAAACAAACAGGGTAAAGAAGACTGTCACGGTGCACCTTTGGGTAATGACGAAATCGTATTGACTCGTGAAGCGCTTGGCTGGTCAGACGAAGCATTTGTCATTCCTGAGGATGTATACGCAGCTTGGGATGCCAAAGAAAAAGGTTCACAAGCTGAAGCAGCATGGAACGAAACTTTTGCAGCTTATGCAGCAAAATACCCAACTGAAGCAGCTGAATTAAAACGTCGTCTTTCTGGTGATCTTCCAGCTGACTTCGTTGCAAAAGCGGATGCTTATATCGCTGAAGTAAATGCAAAAGAAGAAACCATTGCTACACGTAAAGCGAGCCAAAATACGTTACAAGCTCTTGTGCCTTCACTGCCAGAAGTACTAGGTGGTTCTGCTGACCTTGCAGGTTCTAACCTGACACTTTGGAAAGGCGCGCAAGGCGTACAGGACAATCCAGCAGGTAACTATGTTCACTACGGCGTACGTGAATTTGGTATGACTGCGATTGCCAACGGTGTTGCACTGCATGGCGGTTTCATTCCTTATGTAGCAACATTCCTGATGTTTATGGAATATGCACGTAATGCAGTACGTATGTCTGCGCTGATGAAACAACGCGTGATCCATGTCTACACTCACGATTCAATCGGTCTGGGTGAAGATGGCCCTACACACCAGCCAATCGAACAAATCGCATCTTTGCGTGGTACACCAAACCTGAATACATGGCGTCCATGTGACACCGTTGAAGCAGCGATTTCCTGGAAATCTGCTTTAATGCGTTCAGAAGGTCCAACAGCGTTGATCTTCTCTCGTCAAAACCTGCCATTCCAAACTCGTACTCAAGCACAAATCGAGAACGCTGCGAAAGGTGGTTATATACTGGCTGAAGAAAAAGGCGAATTGAAAGCGATCATTATTGCAACGGGTTCTGAAGTTTCTCTTGCAATGGAAGCTTATGCACAGCTCGAAGGTGTGCGTGTCGTATCTATGCCATGTGCTGAAGAGTTCGTGAAACAGGATGCTGCGTATCGTGAAGCGGTTCTTCCTTCAAATATTCGTGCACGTGTAGCGGTTGAAGCTGCACATGTGGATTACTGGTGGAAATTTGTAGGTCTGGATGGCCGTGTGATCGGTATGACCACTTATGGCGAATCTGCACCTGCTAAAGACTTGTTTAAACACTTCGGCATTACAACTGAAGCTGTTGTAGCAGCTGTAAAAGAGATTATTGCTTAATCAACTGATTAAGTGGTTTTTTAAGGGCGCCCCAGTTTTGGGGCGTCTTTTGTTTTTCCGCTTTCTAGCCTTGTTTTCATGTGGCAACCGCTAAAAAGTGTTCTCCCATAATTGAAATGAAAGAGTGAGATAAACATGAGCTTGTATGAACAAATTAGTGATGAAATTACTTTAATGGATGCAGGCGAGCAGAAATGGATCGGGCAGGATCTACCCCTTGAAGCAATGGTGGCGGTTGAGCTATTACTTCAGGAAATGGCTGAAGAAAAAATCATTAAAGTACGTCGCAAGAACCATGAAAAGCATTCTGGTTTGAAACAGGTGGATCGTATTCTGGTTGAAAAACTTTAATAGAAAATACTAAAAGTCCCTGAGCGGGGCTTTTTTTATATCGGATGATTTTCATCGGACAGGTTGCTTATGAGCACCAGATGAGATAAAGCTAAGTTTAGGCCGCTATAAAAATTCAGCGACCACTATTGAAACGACTTAAATTAAAGAAATAAGCCAAAGAAGCAGTTAAACATGAATATAGAGTGCCAGATCCAGATCAAATCTCTAGAGCAAATATCACAGCCAGAATGGCTATTTTTATGGCAAGACTATCAACGCTTTTATCAGACCCAAATTTCGGATGAGGTAAGTAAAAATACCTGGGATAAATTAACCAATTATGAGCTAGATTCAATGTACGGTTTTGCGGCGCTGATGGATGGAAAGGTCGTTGGGATTGTGCATGTCATCGAACATAACAGTAGCTGGACAGTAAGACCTTATGCCTATTTGCAGGATCTATTTACCCATCCGGACTATCGCGGACAAGGCGTGGCGCGCAAGCTGATTCAACATGTCTATCAGGTCGCGCAGCAGCGTAATTGCGACCGGGTTTACTGGCTGACCCAGGAATCAAACCATCAGGCACAAGCGTTGTATAACAAAGTCGCCAAGAAAACAGGATTCATTCAGTACCGTATGGATTAAAGCTCAAAAATTAAAAAAATAACTTACAATTTTATCGTTTCATCGCTGCAACAAAACGTTTTATCTTTAGGGCTGTAAACGGTTCCAGATTCTATACACTTAATAACATCCAAAACGTGAGATAAAAACATGAATTTCAAAACATTAGCATTAGGCTTGGCGGTCGCATCTGTAGCAACAGTTTCTATGGCAAAACCAGTGGCCTATACGATTGACCCGACTCATTCAGCAACTGTTTTCTCTTGGAGCCACTTTGGTTTCTCTACGCCATCTGCAAACTTCAGTGACATCCAAGGCACCATTAATGTTGATAATGAAAAACCTGCGAATTCTTCGGTCAATGTGAACATTCCGGTTGCAAGCATTAATACGAATGTGAAAGCACTGGATGACCATATTAAGACAGCAGAATTTTTTGATGTTGCCAAATATCCGAATATTACTTTTAAAAGTACTAAAGTTCAGGCTTTAGGCAAAAACAAATATAAAATCACCGGCAACTTAACCGTGAAAGATGTCACTAAACCTGTGGTACTGGATGCAGTTTTAAATAAACAAGGCGTACATCCAATGACTAAATTACAAACGATTGGTTTCAATGCAACCACTTCATTTAACCGTTCAGCCTTTGGGGTAGGCGGTTATGTTCCAAATGTGGGCGATAAAATTACAGTAAACATTACTACCGAGGCTTCTGTACCTGCTCCGAAAAAGTAAGAGTGACAAATTAAAAAAGCACCCAATTGGGTGCTTTTTTATTACGGTTATTTAAGTTGCAGGTTTTCTAAATAATGCATCAATACCGAACTGGCTGCCCGTTCAAGCGCGGGCGCATAGCGTTGATGATCCGCCCGTAAGGCGGGAATATTGATCTGAGCTTTGCGTAACTCACAGGTATGTCCAATCAGCCATTTCTCTAAACTTTCACTGGCCGCTTCAGCATGGAATTGTAGTGCTAGAATATTCTGTCCTACCTGAAAAGCCTGATTTGCATAAAGGTCAGAGCTGGCCAGTAATTCTACCTGTTCAGGTAGGTCAAATGTATCACCATGCCAATGCAGCACTTCAATATCTTCGAGAGCTTTTAGTGGATTATTTTCAATAGAGGCAAGCTTAAGTTTAGACCAGCCAATTTCTTTGCTATGTCCTGCATAGACTTTAGCACCGAGTGCATGAGCCATGAGTTGAGCACCCAGACAAATACCTAAAGTGGGTAAATTCTTTTCTAAACGCACTTTAAGTAAGTCTATTTCTTGTTGTAAGAAAGGGTAGTCCTCCGTTTCATAAACACCAATTGGACCCCCTAAAATAATTGTCAGACCTTTATATTCATACGCTTTACGCAGGTCATCAATACCGGCTTCAAAATAGCGAACACGTAATCCCAACTGATAAAATACATCTTCCCAGGCACCTAGGTCTTCAAAAGCCAGATGTTGAATGGCATATACGGTATCGGGGAAGTGATCAAGGTTCAGCATAGCAGTCAGGTCTAAATGGAAAATATTTATTTAACGTTATTCTGCAAAAAATTAGAAGTCTTTTTAATCCGGTGATTTAGCCTTAGGTAGGTGATTCATCCGAATCGGCAATCCTATGTAAGACTATAACTCCGCTTTGTATCAATATGCAGCGATATTTTCCTTTTCTATAAAAAAGGCGTTAGAGTAGAAAGCAGTGGATAATCATAAGAGGCAGGATAAAAAATGCACAATATCTGCTTATATGTCGATAAAAAACGTATCAGTCCTTATACCATGTCGGTTTATGTGGCTCTAAAAGAGAAAGGACTCAACTTTCAGGAAAAAATGATCGATCTGGATCTGCTGGAACAGCAATCTTTGGCTTATCGTAAAATTTGTCCGAGTGGCAAAGTCCCTTGTCTGATCATTGATGATTTTCATTTATTTGAATCTTGGGCGATTACCGAATACCTGGAAGATGCTTTTCCGGCACCGGATTATCCTGCTTTATATCCTGCAGAGATGAAAGCCAGAGCAAAATGTCGCGCCGTTCAGGCTTTGATTAAAACTGATTTTTCCTCTATCCGGCAGGATATGCCTTCAACTTCGATCTTTGTTCCACCTAAAAGGCCTTTAATCGCATCGGCTGAAACCATGCAGGATATTCAGCGCTTACTGGCAATCACAGAAACTTTACTTGAAAATTTGTGGCTCATCGAACAATGGTCAATTGCAGACTTTGATCTAGCCTTTATGCTGCATCGTCTGCTTAGTCACGATGTTGAGCTTCCCGAAAAAATTCAGGCTTATATCCAGCGTAATTTTCAGCGATCTTCAGTGCAGTCCTGGATTTTGGAAAATGAAAAATTGAGGACTCATGCTGAGTTTTGATTCTATGTCCGGTATAGAGAGGTAAATTTAATAATTTAAGTACTAAGTTTGCTTAATAGATAGACATGGATATTTTAAAAGAGAGCCAAGTTATACAAAAAATTGCTTAAATATCAGCAGAGCAAGCGTAGTATAGAAAGTATAGGTAATAAGAAGTAGCTAAAACTTAGAATCAGATTCAAATGAAAAGGAGTATAAGGTGGGTGGATCACATCATCATGATCATAGTCATGTAGAAGTTAGTGCCAAGAATGCCAAAAAACTGTCCATCGCCTTAGCCCTAACGACAGCCTTTTTAATTGTAGAAGTTATTGCCGGTTTTATGACTCAGAGTCTGGCCTTGCTTTCTGATGCAGCACATATGTTTACTGATGCCGCTGCACTGGCGATTGCACTGGCTGCAATTAAGATCGGGCAAAAACCCGCAGATGATAAACGTACCTTTGGCTACCAGCGATTTGAAATTCTGGCAGCTTTGTTTAATGCGATTATGCTATTTCTGGTAGCGATGTATATCCTGTTCGAAGCTTACCAGCGCCTAAGTCATCCACCTGAAATTGAAAGCTTGGGCATGTTGATTGTGGCTATACTCGGACTACTCATTAACCTGATCTCCATGAAAATTCTGGTTTCTAGCAGTCAGGAAAGCTTGAATATTAAAGGAGCTTATCTGGAAGTACTGAGTGATGCACTAGGTTCGGTGGGTGTCATTATTGGCGCAATCATCATCTATTTCAGCGGTTGGATGTGGATTGACACCGTGATTGCGGTCATGATCGGATTCTGGGTCATTCCACGGACATGGATTTTATTGAAACAGAGCATCAATATTCTGCTGGAAGGAGTTCCCGATGAAATCGATATTGAAAAACTGCGCCATGACCTACTGGCGCTAGACGGTGTTAAAGATATTCATCAGCTAAAAGTCTGGGCGATTACTTCCAAGAAAGTCATGCTAACCGTGCATTTGGTTGCGCCAGACGTTGACTATAAAAAGTTGCATCAGGAGGCATTCAAGATGTTGCACCATGAACATCACATTACTGAGATGACATTGCAAATTGAAGCAGAAGATTGTCCCCCAGAACAGCATCGGCAATCAGCCCACTCGCATGAGCATTCTAGGCATAAAGAAAGCCATCAACATAAAGTTTGAGGAATCTTGGTATCAAACTTAATGTATTTTTAAACTTCGATCTTTTAATTTTAGCCTTTTAATAATGAAACAATTACATCTTTATAACTGGGTGGTGCTTTCACGTAATCGCGCTCTCGCAGCATCTGATGCATTTTGGGCAGATTTTGATGCGGAACAGAGGCCATTAAATGATGTTCAATATGATAATTTACATGAATCGGTGCAACGAAAGCCCGCGCTAGCCAACCTGCACGGGTGGTACGGGTATTAGTCAGTGCAGAATGGCTGGTTTCCAGACCGGCATGCTCAGCCATTGCCCGGATACGGATAAACAGTGGGAAAGGGGTGATATAAGCTAGGGGCCATAATAAATAAAGTTTCGGATGACCGCTGGCCCAAAGTGCAGAAAATAGGGCGGCATTGGAAATCAGCATGCCCGAGCTATTTTTTAACAGACTCTTTGCCAGTTCCAAGTTACTGCGATTACCGCGAGGAATTGGTTTCGGATCATTGGAAACACTCCATTCCAGAAGTTCTAAATCCATCAAGACTCGGCCAGCCAGAAATTTTAGGCCGGATTGACCATTTAAATCTCTAAAGAATTTTCTAAATAATGATTGTTTAGTAATTGGAAAGTTTTTCACCAAACCTAAATCTGGATCATCAGGTTGAGAGGTGCGGGCATGATGTTTCAAATGATATGGTCGATATTTGCCGACCTCATTCCAGATCAGACGGGCGCATAGCCAGTCAGTGAAGTGTGTGTTTAGCCACTTGGTTTTAAACAGACTGTGGTGTGAGGCATCGTGCATTAAAATGGCCATAGCCAGCTGACGACCTGCCAGAATGGCTAATGCCAAGGCACATATCAATATTTTTCCCCAGACTGGTAAATATTCCCAGCTATAAGCGACTGTGCCAAAGGTCAAAACAATCACAGCCCAAGTTGAGCCCACTGCCAGAGCACCCTGTAAATCGGATGGGGTGGTCAGCTCTTTGATTTCTTCACGGCTAAATAGCTCTGTGACACTCACTTTACTATTCATTATTCTGCCTTGATCTAGTTCTTGTATTTCTTGTCACTATATTTGAATTAAATATTACAGTCAATTTATTTTTGTGAGTGTATAGGAAATAAATTATACGCCTTGCTGCTGAAAATATTGCTGCCATAACTGCTGGCCTTGTTCTTCCATACGCCGTACAGCCAGTTCAAATTTTTGTCGGGCTGGAGCGTCTAGCCATTCTTCAGGCAATAGCGGATCTGCACGCAGACTAAATACAACAGATTTTGCCAGATAAAAGGCAGTTTTAGCTGATTCAGCCAAGGATAACTGTTGATGGTTTTCAAACCATTGTTCAATTTCCTGACTGATATTCAAATAAGTTTGATGCAGGCCATGAATATCCCAAAGTGCAGATACATGAGTGTGCTGATCGATCTCGCTGACCTGAAAAAATCGTGCGCCTTGATCCAGACCAAACTTGACGGCTGCTGATTTAAGCTCATTCAAACCAAGTTGCAAATTGTCCGGGCGGATAAACACGTTCTGTTCCAGTTCCTGAAATCCATAATAACGCAGGGCTTTTTCCCGTTTAGATAAGGCCGTACGATCTACTCGCCCCAAAGCACCGGTATAAACCAGAATGTACTTACCATCCCAAGCCGTAGCGGTCTGCATATTGGGATGTTTGTTCAGGCTAATAAAAGAAGTATCAAATTTTTTTTCAATTAACTGATAAATGCCGCGTTCTACTGACTGAATGATCTGATCCTGATTGAGTCGTGCGACTGCAACCCGCAAGCTGTTGTCAGAGATTCCTAATAAATCTGCTGCACATAACATCTGTTTGATGCTAACAGTAGAATTATGTGAGGCATAGAGCAGGTCTAACACCAGATGTCGGGCATTCAGTTTATAAGTCATGAAACTAGATCGTGATTAGAAAATAAGAAATTGGAAACTTTTTGTACAATAGCATTTTGAATAGGAAGAACCAAAGAGGAATACGACTAAAGTGTTTGTATATTCAGGCAATTAATTTTAATTAAAGACAACGTATATGGATAAAAATGACTAGATAAGGTCTTGGTTTTTTACTGGGGCACAATATTTCACAATCAATAAGCTGGTCTAAGCAGCAAGTCAGCGAAAAAGACGTAAATCTGTTTTTATTTTTTATTCTTGATTATTTTTAATCCCAGCTCCCTAGGGAACTGGGATTACCTAAAAAATTAAAGTGAAGTGTTAGTTATAACTGCTTCAAAATTGGGTATATGAACAAGAAAGATTTCTTACTCACACAAATTACCCTACATATTCGGGTAATTCGGACCACCGCCACCTTCTGGTGTTACCCAGGTGATATTCTGAGATGGATCTTTGATGTCACAGGTCTTGCAGTGTACACAGTTCGCTGCGTTGATCTGGAAGCGTTTCGAACCGTCATCATTTTCCATGATTTCATACACACCCGCCGGGCAGTAGCGCTGAGCAGGCTCATCCCATTTCGGTAGGTTGACATCTACTGGAATCGAAGCATCGGTCAGTTTCAAATGTGCCGGCTGGTTTTCTTCATGCACTGTATTCGATACAAACACTGAAGACAGACGGTCAAATGTCAGCTTACCATCCGGTTTTGGATAGTTCGGCTTGAAGTTCACGGCATCAACTGTTTTCAGGGTTTTAAAGTCTGGCACTAAATCATGGAGCGTGAATGGCACTTTAAACACGTTCTGGTCGATGAAGTTAAATGCACCACCCATCCATTGACCGAACTTGTGCATTGCTGGGCCAAAGTTACGTGCGCTATACAACTCTTCTTTCAGCCAGCTGTTATTGAACTTGTCTGTATAAGATGTGAGTTCTTTCACGAAGAAGTCTTCACCCTCGGTCACACGCGCAATCGCCAGATCACCGCCTTTTTCTACACCGGCAGCAATCGCTTCAAAGACTGCTTCACCGCAGAGCATGCCGGATTTCATGGCAGTGTGTGAGCCTTTGATCTTGGCAAAGTTCAGGAATCCTGCATCATCACCAATTAAAGATCCACCCGGGAAGGTAAATTTCGGCAGGGAGTTAAAACCACCTTTAGTTACCGCACGCGCACCATAAGAAATACGTTTACCGCCTTCCAGATATTGTTTGATCAGTGGATGCGTTTTCCAGCGCTGCATTTCCATGAATGGATACATGTGTGGATTTTCATAAGAAAGATCCACGATCATGCCCAGAGTCACCTGGTTGTTTTCAGCGTGGTATAACCACCAGCCACCTGAAGAACCGGTTTCAGATAAAGGCCAGCCCGCACCGTGCATTACCAGACCTGGTTTGTGTTTCGCTGGATCAATTTCCCACAGTTCTTTAATGCCGATACCGTAGTGCTGCGGATCAGCATCTTTATCCAGGTTGAATTTCTGGATCAGGCGTTTACCTAAATGACCACGGCAGCCTTCAGCAAAAATCGTATATTTGGCATGCAGCTCATAACCTGGCGCAAAGTTATGCGTCGGTTCGCCATCTTTGCCAATCCCCATATCACCGGTTTGAATACCTTTCACCGTACCATTTTCATGATACAGAATTTCTGAAGCAGCAAAGCCCGGGAAGATCGATACTTCCAGTTCTTCGGCTTTCTGGCCTAACCAGCGCACTACATTAACGAGTGAGATGACATAGTTGCCATCATTGTGCATGGTTTTCGGCACCATCCAGTGCGGGGCTTCTTGTGATTTTTCATCTGAAAGAAGGAAGAAAGTTTTATCTTCTGTGACTGGCACATTTAAAGGCGCACCTTCTTCTTTCCAGTTCGGGAACAGCTCGTTCATGGCACGTGGTTCAAGCACAGCACCTGAAAGAATATGAGCACCGACTTCGGAGCCTTTTTCTACGACACAAACGGACAGATCATTTAAATTGTTTTCAATTGCAAGTTGACGGATCTTGATTGCAGCAGACAGGCCGGCAGGGCCCGCACCTACGATCACAACGTCAAACTCCATCGATTCTCTAGAAATATCTTCCATAATAAGAAATCCTGTTTCGCTTAGCGGTATTTTACCACAGTGAAAAAGTTTTTAAATAGAAAGTTGGGAATTGATTATGAAAAAAGCCTCCTAGGAGGCTTTTTCTAAAACGGATTAAGATTTTTGAGGATCGTAGAGTTTTTCTTTGATGAACAGTGCAGGGAGCAGACCACAGATAAAGTATGCTGCACCCATGACCAGGAAGCCTAAACCGATCGAACCGCCAGTTGCCAGATAACCAATCGTAGCTGGCGCAATCGCTGCACCCAAGCGACCGACGTTATATGCACCACCAATTGCTGTACCACGTACATTGGTTGGGAAGCTTTCAGTCATATATGTTGCATTCACACCATATGGAATACCATATAGGAAACCGAAGATCACCAATAAGTATAGAATGTTGTCTGGTGAATTATAGAATACGATCAATGGCAGGAAGATCGCTGTACCAATTGCACCGAAGGCATAAGTAAAACGACGTCCGAATTTATCTGCCATTAAGCCTGCAAGGATTTTACCTAGAATCATCGCGGTATAAGTACCGACCATGTAGGCAGTCATTTCCTTGAACTTCATACCCAGTTCACTTTCCAGGTATGTCGGCATCCAGTTATTAACGCCATAGTAACCAAACTGAAGGAAACCAGCAGTTAAAGCCCATAAGATAAACATGTTGCGGTTTTTCTTATCCTGGAAAATCAGCTTCCAGGTCGACTCAGCAGGTTTGTCAGTCACTTCAACTTTTTTGAAGCGGTTTTCTTGCCATGCAGCTGGTTCTGGAACCATGATGTGCATCAGGATCGCCATTACGATTGGAATTGCAGCCACATAGAACAGCATGCGCCAGCCGTGATCTGGAATTAACCAGCCCGCAAGCAAGGTCGCAACGATATAGCCAACTGTCCAGCCAGCCTGTAATGTACCTAAAACGGTAGTACGATATTTAGTAGGTACATACTCAGCCATTAAAGTATTCGATGCAATATACAAAGAACCCAAGCCAAGAGAAGCGAAGAAACGTAATGCACCAAATTGAGCAAAGCTTTGGGTAAAACCAAGACCACAAGTCAATGCCGAAAATAAAAGGATTGAGACAACGACGGTACGTACACGACCGAATTTATCACAAGCCCACCCTCCGAATATACCTCCAACTGCCATACCTGCAAGAGTAAAGCTTCCGAGCATCCCAGCTTCCACAGAGGTTAGGCCAAATTCAGCTTTAATACTGTTTAAGCTGTAGGAAAGCAGCATTAAATCCGCACCATCGACCAGCAGGGCGAGGAATGCAAAGATAAATGCGATTTTCCAGGTATTTGGGCCAATTTTTGAAATTGTATTCGTTATAGCCATCATCCATTACCTATAAAAAAGGCCTGATCGCAAGGAGAGTTGATCAGGCCAAACTTGTTACTGAGTCGCCTCGCGAATCATATTGCGAGCAATAATGACTTGCTGGATCTGCGTGGTTCCTTCATAAAGACGGAATAAACGCACATCGCGGTAGAAGCGCTCAATTGCATATTCACTGATGTAGCCCGCGCCACCATGGATTTGCACACCACGGTCAGCGACACGGCCACACATTTCTGTTGCAAACATTTTTACGCAAGATGCTTCAGTACTTACGTTCTGGCCGGCATCACGACGACGCGCTGCATCAAGCACCATACATTTCGCTGCATAAATTTCAGCTTTAGAATCTGCCAGCATGCCCTGGATCAACTGGAAGTTGGCAATCGCCTGACCGAACTGCTTACGTTCAACGGCATATTGCAATGAATCTTCCAGCATACGGGTTGCAGCACCCACGCTTAGTGCGGCAATGTGGATACGGCCTTTATCCAGAACCCTCATCGCAGTTTTAAAGCCAACGCCTTCTACACCGCCAATCAAAGCTGATGCAGGGATACGGCAGTTTTCAAAGATCACGTCACAGGTATGTGCGCCTTTCTGGCCCATTTTCTTGTCACGTTTACCCAGTGAAATACCTGGTAATTTGCTATCAACGATGAACGCTGAAATGGCAGCAGCGCCTTTCAATTCTGGGTTGGTACGAGCCATTACCGTGAACACACCCGCATGTGGGGCATTGGTAATAAAGCGCTTGGTACCATTCAGGATGTACTCATCGCCATCTTTCACAGCAGTGGTTTTCAAAGATGCTGCATCAGAACCTGAATCCGGTTCAGTCAAACAGAACGAGCCAATGATTTCACCGCTGGCAAGTTTTGGCAGGAAGTGCTGTTTTTGCTCTTCAGTACCGTCGATGATCAGGCCAGATGCGCCGATACCGTTATTCGTACCAATCAATGAGCGGAAAGCAGGGGAAGTGCGGCCCAGTTCAAAAGCGATATAGACTTCTTCTTCCATGGTCAGGCCAAGACCGTCATATTCTTCAGGAATGGTTAAACCAAATAAGCCCAACTCTTTCATTTGTTGCACGATTTCTGCAGGAATTTCATCCGTTTCTGCAACAATTTCTTCATTTGGGATTAATACGCCTTCTACAAACTGGCGAATCATATCTACCAACTGGTCTAAGGTTTCCTGATCACGAATCATGTCCTAACTCCGTATCTAGGATTTCGTTCTGTCCACATCTTGTCCAATGTGAATAAAAACTCATCACTAAGCTAAATTTATGCGGATACTAATTAAAATTAAAACAAGGATCAATATATACGAAATTATATTTTGCTGTGCGATATTTATGTTTTGCTATAAAATTGGATTTAAATAATTGATTTAGTTTGATTAATGATATTTTTAAGGCGTTATAAAATATTTTTTGTTCAAATTTGAATAGTTTACTTTGAACGAAATTTATGTATATTGTTAATTAAATACCGCTGTGCGAAATGAGAAGATTATGGAAAGCACTGAAATTTTAAAATTGACTGTACAGGAAGATGGCGTCGCGATTGTTCAAATCCATCGCCCGGAAGCACGTAATGCCTTGAACCTGGAATTACGTCAGCAACTCTCTGAAGCATTTCAATACCTTTCAAAATTAGATGCTGTAAAAGCCATTGTTTTGACCGGCGGTGAAAAGGTTTTTGCTGCGGGAGCAGACATTAAAGATTTCACTACTGCAACCACAGCACAAATGTATTTACGCCATACTGAACAGTACTGGCAAAGTATTACTGACTGTCCGAAACCGATTATTGCGGCTGTGAATGGTTATGCACTCGGTGGTGGCTGTGAACTGGCCATGCATGCCGACATCATCATTGCCGGTGAAAATGCCAAATTTGGTCAGCCTGAAGTAAAACTGGGCTTGATGCCGGGTGCAGGTGGAACACAACGTTTACTGCGTGCGATTGGTAAATATCAAACCATGCTTTGGGTACTCACCGGTAAACTGGTGAAAGCTGCTGAAGCTGAGCGTATGGGCTTGGTTTCTGAAGTCGTGGAAGATGAAAACACTATTACGCATGCCATTGAAATTGCTCAAACCATTGCGTCTTTCTCTCCAATTGCAGTGCAGCAAATTAAAGAAGTGACCAATCTTGGCCAAGATCAATCTTTACAAGGTGCTTTGGCATTGGAACGTAAAGCTTTCCAGATTTTATTTGATACCAAAGATCAGAAAGAAGGCGTGAATGCGTTCTTTGAAAAACGTCCTGCACAATACACTGGAGAATAAGACATGACCATTCAATCTATGGCGCTCATTGGTACTGGTGTAATGGGCATGGGTATCGCGCAAATCGCAGCCCAGGCAGGTCTGGAAGTGCGCTTATTCGATGCCAAAGCAGGTGCGGCAGAAGCAGGTTTGGCTAAACTTAAAGCTACGCTTGAAAAGCTGCAAGCCAAAGGTAAATTTACTGAAGAAGTTCTGAATGCAACTCTGGCACGTTTCAAAATCCTGAATAGCATTGAAGAAGTGGTTGGTGTTGATCTGGTGGTTGAAGCCATCATCGAAAATCTGGACATCAAGCAAGGTTTATTTAAACAGCTGGAATCCATTGTTTCACCAGAGACCATTCTGGCCACCAATACCTCATCGCTTTCAGTGACTGCGATTGCTTCCAATCTTGAGCATCAAGGTCGTATGGCGGGATTCCACTTCTTTAATCCAGTGCCCTTGATGAAAATTGTCGAAGTGATTGCTGGCCTAGCAACAGATGAACAGGTCGTTGCAGATCTACTCGAACTGGCACAACATATGGGTCACTTTGGTGTGCGTACCAAAGACACGCCAGGATTCATTGTCAATCACGCGGGTCGTGCTTATGGTACTGAAGCACTAAAAATCCTGGGTGAAGGTGTAGCTTCTGTTTCTGAAATCGACCGTATTCTGCGTGAAGGTGCCGGTTTCCGTATGGGGCCACTGGAATTATTTGACTTGACTGCACTGGATGTTTCTCATCCGGTAATGGAATCGATTTTCAACCAGTATTATCAGGAAGACCGTTACCGTCCAAGCGCTTTAACCCGTCAAATGCTGGCTGGTAAAAAAGTCGGTCGTAAAGTCGGTGAAGGTTTCTATAAGTATCAGGATGGTCAAAAGACCAATGAAGCTCCGGCTCAGATTGCGCCTGAAGTAACTGAATTCAGCCCGGTCTGGATCAAAGCAGATCTTGAACAGGATGCCAGTATCTTGCGTGACTATATCCGTGAGCAAGGTCTGGTTATCGACAGTGCAGAAACTCCGGCAGCTGACAGTCTGATTCTATTGGCCACTTATGGTGAAGACACCACGACTGCAGCGCTTCGTTTTGATGTCGATGCGACTCGTGCAATCAGCATCGATATGCTGACTGATTTTGCCAAGCACCGTACCATCATGCCTTCGATTGCAACTCAAAAAGCCTATATCGACCAGGCACATGCATTGTTTGCTAAAAATGGTCATGGCGTATCGGTAATTGCTGAAAGTATTGGCTTTGTCGCACAGCGCGTATTGGCAATGGTCGTGAATCTGGCTTGCGATATTGCCCAACAGCAAATCGCTACTGCTGCCGATGTTGATAAAGCGGTGAAACTCGGTCTGGGCTATCCGCATGGTCCAATTTCATGGGGTGATGTTTTAGGTGCAGAACGTATTCTGCTGATTCTGGAACGTATCTTGGCGAATACTGGTGACCAGCGTTACCGTCCAAGCCCATGGTTGCAACGCCGCGCCCGTTTAAAACTTTCTCTTCTTCACACTGCTGCAGTTTAAGGAACCAAACTCATGTTAAATGCATATATTTATGATGGATTACGTACGCCATTTGGCCGTCATGCAGGTAGCTTAGCAAAGGTTCGTCCAGATGACCTTGCTGCACATGTGATTAAGGCATTGGTTGCAAAACATAATCTGCCTGCTGATATTTTTGATGATGTCATTCTGGGTAATACCAACCAGGCTGGTGAAGACAGCCGTAACATCGCACGTCATGCAACGTTATTAGCAGGTCTAGATGTAAAAACACCAGCACAAACCGTGAACCGTCTTTGTGCTTCAGGTCTGGCTGCGGTGATTGATGCAGCACGTGCAATTACTTGTAATGAAGGGGATATCTTCCTTGCAGGTGGTGTCGAGTCGATGTCTCGTGCACCGTTTGTCTTTGCCAAATCTGAAACACCATTTAGCCGTGACTTCAAAGTATTTGATTCAACCATCGGTGCACGTTTCCCGAATCCTGCCATTGAAAAACAGTTTGGCAATGACACCATGCCGCAAACCGGTGATAACGTTGCGGTGGAATATGGCGTGACCCGTGAAGATGCAGACCAGTTTGCTGCAGCATCACAAGCCAAATATGAAGCTGCTAAACAGGCAGGTTTCTTCGCGGGTGAGATCGTGGGTGTTGAAGTGCCACAAGGCCGTAAATTGCCTCCAAAACTGGTCGATCAAGACGAACATCCACGTCCATCTTCTAACTTGGAAGCGCTACAGAAACTACGTCCACTGTTTGAAGGCGGTGTAGTGACTGCGGGTAATGCTTCTGGTGTCAATGATGGTGCAGCAGCGCTAATCATTGGTTCTGAAGCCGCTCAGGAAAAACTGGGCATCCAGCCAATGGCGAAAATCATCGCTTCAGCGGCTGCGGGTATTGAACCACGTATTATGGGCGCCGGTCCGGTTGATGCGATCAAACTAGCATTAAAACGTGCCAACTTGACGTTGGATGACATGGATATCATTGAAATCAATGAAGCATTCGCATCACAAGTTTTAGCATGCTTAAAAGGTCTGGGTGTGGCATTTGATGATGCTCGTGTGAACCCGAATGGTGGTGCGATTGCAGTTGGGCATCCACTCGGTGCTTCAGGTGCTCGTTTAGTGCTCAGCACCGCTCGTGAATTGCAGCGCAGCGGCAAAAAATATGCTGTGATTAGTCTGTGTATCGGTGTGGGCCAAGGTCTGGCACTGGTCATCGAACGCGTATAAACAAAGGAAAAACACATGGGTGCATTAGAGGGTATTCGCGTACTGGATTTAAGTCGCGTACTTGCAGGTCCTTGGTGTGGTCAAATCCTCGCGGATTTAGGCGCTGAAGTGATTAAAGTTGAACGTCCTAAAACGGGTGATGATACCCGTATGTGGGGACCACCTTGGATGAAAAATGACCATGGTGAAAATACACGTGAAGCGGCGTACTACCAGTCAGCCAACCGTAATAAAATGTCAGTTGCGATTGATATTTCAACGCCTGAAGGTCAGGAACTGGTCAAAGCACTGGCTGCTGATTCAGATGTGGTGATTGAAAATTACAAAGCGGGTTCATTGAAAAAATACGGTCTGGATTATGAAAGCCTCAGCGCGATTAATCCGAAACTGGTGTATTGCTCAATTACTGGCTTTGGTCAAACTGGCCCTCGTGCACCTGAACCAGGTTATGACTTTATCATCCAGGGGATGGGTGGTTTAATGTCTGTCACTGGTGAGAAAGATGACTTACCAGGTGGTGGACCACAAAAAGTTGGCGTGGCTTTTGCGGATTTGACGACGGGTTTGTATTCAACCATCGCTATTCAGGCTGCTTTGCTGAATCGTCATGTGACTGGCCTGGGTCAGCATATTGATATGGCACTGTTGGATGTGCAGGTTGCTTTGCTGGCAAACCAAGGGATGAACTACCTGGCTTCAGGTAAAATTCCAGGTCGTTATGGTAATGCGCATGCCAATATTGTGCCTTATCAAGTGTTCCGCGCTGCCGACCAAGACTTCATTATTGCCTGTGGTAATGACAAACAGTTTGTTGCCTTGAGCGCTGCAATTGGTTTGCCTGATTTACCGCAAGATCCACGTTTTGTGACCAATTCACTGCGTATTCAGCATCGTGCAGAAATCACAGAGCTGCTAGCCAAACATTTCTTAAGCAATACTGCGAAGCATTGGGTAGAAGCAATTCATGCAGTGAAAGTTCCGGTAGGCCTGATTAATAACCTTGAACAAGCTTTCCAGGAACCACAAGTGCAAGCGCGTAATATGCTGGTTGAGATCACCCATCCGTTAAAAGAAAAATTAACGGTGATTGGCTCACCAATTAAATTATCGCGTACACCAGTGGAATATCGTAAAGCACCACCAATGTTAGGTGAGCATACGAATGAAATTCTTTCACGTGTCGTGGATGAGGAAAAACTGGAGGCTCTAAAAGCTCAAGGTATTGTTGGTTAATCAAAAAGAAAACCCATAAGTCTAATAAAGAAGCAACTTAATCAAAGTTGCTTCTTTGCTATATACAAGATAATTATTTATAATTTCGCAATGCGAAACACTTATTATGAATTTGAAGGACGGTGAAGACATGTCTGATGATGTAACTGAAACCGATCAGTCGGAAGAAAAATTAATTGCGCCTTTGCGCCATGAGTTATTGCATCCGATCCAAGACATGCAGGATGAAAATGACCGTCAATTTATTACAGCTTTAGCACGTGGTCTGGAGTTGCTGCGCTGCTTTAGTCCAAAACATCAGCATCTGGGAAATCAGGAGCTGTCACAAATGACAGGTTTGCCTAAACCGACGATTACCCGTTTGACCCATACTTTGTCCCGTTTAGGATATTTAAAGCAGGTTCCGAATTCGAGCAAGTTTCAGCTCTCAGTCGGCGTACTGTCTTTTGGTTATTCGATGCTGTCGAATTTATCCTTGCGATCGGTTGCTCATCCATTAATGAAAAATCTGGCGGACTATGCTGAAGCTGCTGTGGCGATGGCAACCCGCGACCGTCTGAATATGATTTATCTGGATGTAGTGCAGGGTAAGGGGAATGTTACCATGCGTCGTCAGGTAGGAACGCATTTACCGATTCATTTAAGCTCTATGGGACGCGCCTGTCTGGCTGCAATGCCAGAAGATGAGCGTGATTTTCTGCTTGATGCGATTCGCCGTAAACATGCTGAAGAATGGCCACAGATCCAAAAAGATCTGGAGAAGTCATTTAAAGACTATCAGGAATATGGTTTCTGCTTTTCAATCGGTGAATGGCATAAGGACGTGAATTCGGTTGCAGTTCCTTTTATCCATGAACAGCATGGTCTACTGGTGTTTAACTGCGGCGGTCCAAGTTTTCTCCTCAATGAAGAGAAAATCAAAAATGATATTGCACCACGCTTATTACATATGGTGAATAATATTAGAAATGAATTGGGTTAGAATCTTATAAATAGTTAGATATTACTGATTTTTTATTTAAGAGCAGGTTTTGAAATTAAATACCTGCTCTTAATATTTTTATAGAATATAGTGATTTTATTTTCGAGTCGAATAAGTACTTAATATTAATTTTTAGTGATCAGATTCTATAAATATAGAAATAAAGTATAACAATAAAAAATAGTTAAGAAAACCTTAAATGTTGGTTTAAAAATATTAAATAATTAGGGTAAGATTTATTTCAATGAGAGATATCATTCAGAGTGATACTTAATATATTTATTTTAATAAATTAACTGTTTTTCAATGTGAAGTTTACATTAAAAGGGCTTTGTTGCACAAACCTATCTGTAAAGGCTTTTTCAGCGATATAAT
>ERZ1023241.72-NODE-72-length-43035-cov-26.122080_pt1 | contig 43035 bp, 45 predicted proteins | sample MGYA00380455_ERZ1023241 | MGnify/ENA primary metagenome ERZ1023241 (study PRJEB33173, sample SAMEA4830304) | metagenome | study: EMG produced TPA metagenomics assembly of the PRJEB25223 data set...
CCGTCGAAACCGTCGAAACCGTCGAAACCGTCGAAACCGTCGAAACCGTCGAAACTCAAGATGAAGTGACTGAAAGAAAATTAAGTCATTTACGTCTGCGCCTGATGCCTTATCTCAATGTTGTTGCAGAACGTCGGCCTAAATTTATTGCCAGTTTCGAGGTGTTACTAGAGCGATGCGTGCCTAAGGAAGAGGTCCGAGAATCATTCAATTTACTCATCAAACATCAGCTAATACAGTTAAATAAACGGGAAATTATTTATAGTCCGCAGCTGCTGGGAAATTAAATTTATCCAGCGGTGCTTGCCTTTTATAGCGGGCTTATGCAAATCTAATATAAGAACATAAAGGTTGAACTATGGAAAATACCGGAATCTGGGTGGCAGTTGTCATCATCGTTTTCGTACTGGGGTCTATTTTTGGTCTGCGTGTGAGTCCTAGAGAAAAGGCATTAGGACTCATGCGTGATAAAGCCCGCAAGATGGGCTTACATCCACGTCTGGTGGTTGCACCTGACTGGACTAATATTCCCAAGGTGACTGAAAGTCGTGCCAGTATGGTGGCCTATTATAGTGTGCTGCTTCCAGATGCCCGTTTACCGCTGATGCGTGCCCGCGTGGTTGATAACAAACTTGAACTGGTGCATGGGGATGACAAATTTAAAGATTTTCCCATTGCATTAAAGGGCATTTATGCTATTGATATGCAGGCAAACTGTGTAGGACTCTATTGGGATGAAGAATCTGATCTTAGAGCCACACAACTTGATGACATCAAGGCACTATTACATTCTTTGGCTGAACTTTAATTTTAGAAATAAACAGGATTAAACGGTTAATATGGCGAACGCTCCTCGGTCCACATCAAAAAGCAGCACGGCGAAGTCTTCCGACGCTGGAAGTAAACGTGCCTTGGTGATTGTGGAGTCGCCTGCAAAAGCGAAAACAATCAACAAGTATCTCGGTTCAAACTACATCGTAAAATCTTCGGTGGGTCATGTGCGTGACTTACCGACGGGCGGCTCTGCGAAAACTGCAGAGAAAAAACCGGTGACCCGAACCAAGCTGACTGAAGCAGAAAAAGCGGAAAAATCACAGCAGGCGTTGATTAACCGGATGGGTGTCGATCCAGAACATGACTGGAAAGCCAAATATGAAGTCCTTCCGGGCAAGGAAGGCGTAGTCGCTGAACTGAAAAAACTGGCATCGCAAGTCGATGAAGTCTATCTCGCAACGGATTTGGACCGTGAAGGGGAAGCGATTGCCTGGCACTTAAAAGAAGTGATCGGCGGTGATGATTCACGCTACCAGCGTGTAGTCTTTAACGAAATTACCAAAAATGCCATTCAAGAAGCGTTTAAACAGCCCTCACGTCTAGATACCAATAAGGTTAATGCCCAGCAGGCGCGCCGTTTCCTGGACCGTGTCGTCGGCTTCATGATTTCGCCACTGCTATGGGAAAAAATTGCCCGTGGCCTGTCTGCGGGACGTGTACAGTCTGTCGCTGTAAAGCTGGTCGTGGAACGCGAACGTGAAATTCGTAAGTTCATTCCGGAAGAATACTGGCAGGTTTTTGCAGATACCAAATCCAAGAAAGATGATATTCGTCTGGAAGCGGTCAAGCAAAATGGCAAGACTTTAAAGCTGCATAATAAAGCTGAAACTGACGCTTTACTAAATCTGATTAAAGACGCCGAATATAAAGTTATTAGCCGTGAAGATAAACCGACCAAGGTCAATCCAAGTGCGCCGTATATCACGTCTACCTTGCAACAGGCCGCAAGTACTCGTTTAGGTTTCTCGGTCAAGAAAACCATGATGCTGGCGCAGCGCCTGTATGAAGCTGGTTTTATTACCTATATGCGTACTGACTCCACCTTCCTGAGTGATGATGCAGTCAACATGGTGCGCGGTCATATCGAGTCTGAATACGGCGAGAAATATCTGCCAGCCAAGCCGAACCGTTATGGTAATAAAGCCGGTGCGCAGGAAGCTCACGAAGCCATTCGTCCTTCCAATGTGGCACTGAAAGGCGATAGCCTGGCTGGAGTGGAACGTGATGCACAGCGTCTGTATGACCTGATCTGGCGTCAGTTTGTGGCCTGTCAGATGACACCAGCAGAATACTTGTCATCGACTATTTTAGTGGATGCGAATGGTGTCGAGCTGAAAGCCAAAGGTCGTACCTTAGTATTTGATGGTTTCACCAAAGTTCGTGGTCAGAACAAATCTGATGATGATGTATTGTTACCGGCAGTGAAAGTCGGTGAAGTGCTGAAGCTGGAAAAACTAGATCCATCTCAACATTTTACCAAGCCACCGGCACGTTTTACTGAAGCATCTTTAGTCAAAGAGCTTGAGAAAAAAGGTATTGGTCGTCCTTCGACTTATGCTGCCATTATCTCGACCATTCAGGATCGTGGTTACGTAAAACTGGAAAACCGTCGTCTCTTTGCCGAGAAGATGGGTGAGATTGTCACCGATCGTCTGGATGAAAGCTTCAATAACCTGATGAACTACGACTTTACTGCGGACCTTGAAGGTCAGCTAGATAAAGTGGCAGATGGTGAGCGCAACTGGAAAGATCTGTTAGATAGCTTCTATGGTGACTTCAAGAAACGTCTAACCAATGCTCAGGGTGAAAACGGCATGCGCCGCAATCAGCCTGTAGAAGTTGAAGCCGTCCATTGTAAAGAATGTGACCGTCCAATGCAGATCCGTACCGGCACAACAGGCGTATTCCTGGGCTGTTCGGGTTATAACTTGCCACCGAAAGAACGTTGTAAAGGTACATTGAACCTGACTCCGGTTGAATCTCTGGCAGCACTGTCTGATGATGATGCAGCAGAAACTGCTGACCTGATGTCGAAAAAACGTTGTCCAGTCTGTGGCACTGCAATGGACAGCTATGTGATTGATGGCGGCCGTAAACTGCATATCTGTGGTAATAACCCGGACTGTACAGGTTATGAGCTGGAAGAGGGCGAGTTCAAGATCAAGGGTTATGATGGCCCAACCATTCCATGTGACAAATGTGATGGTGAAATGCAGCTGAAAACCGGTCGTTTTGGTCCATATTTTGCCTGTACCAGCTGTGAGAATACCCGTAAAGTCTTGAAAAATGGTCAGCCTGCACCTCCGCGCGTTGATCCGATCAAGATGGAACACCTGCGTTCAACCAAGCATGATGATTTCTTTGTTCTGCGTGATGGTGCAGCAGGTCTGTTCCTGGCAGCCAGCAAGTTCCCGAAAGTCCGTGAAACTCGCGCACCAAAGGTCGCAGAACTGCGTACTGTAGCGGATCAGTTGGATCCAAAATATCAGTTTATTTTGCAGGCGCCAGATGTGGATCCTGAAGGGAATCCAACCTTGGTGAAATTCAGTCGTAAGAACCAGTCTCAATATATTGGATCAGAAACCCCTGAAGGCAAGCAAACCAAATGGTCGCTGGTCTATCAGGATGGCAAATGGGTTGAGGCCTAAGCTATCAGACATCAAGGAAATGCTGACGAAAGTCGGCATTTTTTTATGACTAAGTATTTTTGATCAACACAGTTCTAGGATATTCTAGGCGTTAAATAATAAAAGATTAAAATAGGAATCATCGATGACTTGGCTAGATAAATTCCTGTTCTTAAGTATCGGATTAGGATCTATCCTGTATTTCATGCTTGGAAAGATTAATGAAATGGGTATTCCTATGGATCGCGGAATGATGATTATTCTGGTGATTATTATGTCGCTGGTTACTTTGAGCTGTGTTTTATATCTGCGCTCTGAAGATCAAAAAACGAAACAAAAATAACTTTTAAATAAACTATATATTGGCATGTTCATATGTGGAAAAAAATCCGAATCCTGATTTTATTGATGATTTTATTTGTGGTGGCAGTAAATGCTTATCGAGATCAGAATCAGGACTGGAACAAACCAATCTTTGTTCTGTTGCATCCGATCAATGCAGATGGATTGGCGACTACACAGCAATATATCCAGCAATTGTCTGCTCAGGATCTAAAAGGGACACAAGAATATCTGGAAAAAGCGGCCCAGCAGTACCGTGGACAGCCCACTTATTTTTATTTTAATCTGGGACATGAACTCAAAGAATTGCCACCTAAAGTGCCGGAGCAGGCCTCCTTACTTGGCACCATTTTATGGAGTCTGAAATTCCGTTTCTATGCCTGGCAACAGCAGCAAGGTTCAGATCCTTCCTCGAACGTTACTCTCTTTTTAAATTATTATGATCCTGCACACACCCAGCAATTAAAACATTCAACGGCTCTGCAAAAAGGCCGGATTGGTTCAGTCAATCTATTTGCTTCAAGCAGACAGTCTGACCAGAATAAGATTGTGCTGGTGCATGAATTACTGCATACCTTTGGCGCTTCAGATAAATATGATCTCACTACAGGCCAGCCGATATACCCCGTCGGTTATGCTAATCCCAATCAGCAGCCTTTATTTCCCCAAACCAAAGCTGAGCTAATGGCAGGGCACATTCCAGTATCGCAAAGCACCAGTAAAATGCCAGAATCTTTAAATCAGACTCTGATTAATGAAATCACGGCGATTGAACTTGGCTGGAAAAAATAATTAACGAAGTGCTGAATAAACCGGCATAAGTTACTATTTTTATAGATAAACTCAGTCAATTTCTAACAAATTTCTCCATGATTTAAGAGCATAATCAAAGTCATAGCCAATTACTTGAGAAGAATATGAAGACTGTTGGAAATGATCTGGTTCGGCATCAATTGCATGAAAACCGTAAATGGTATTTAGGCCTGGGTGCCTTATTAGTGTTATTTGGAATTGTACTGTTAGCGTCGCTGCCTTTTGCCACCTTATCTGTAGTATTCCTGTTTGGGGTCCTGATGATGATAGGTGGGGTAGTTCATCTGATTGCCGGGATTAAAATCTTCGATGGGACATTTCGCTGGCTCTGGCTGCTATTCGGTATCATCTATTTTATTGCGGGATATTATGCTTTTAGCACGCCAGCGAAAACTGCGATTGTACTGACCAATCTGCTTGCGATTGCTTTGATTGTGGCGGGAATAATTCGCGTCTTGAATGCTTTTATCTTTAAAGCATTTCGCGGCTGGGGTTGGACTTTATTTTCCGGGATTTTAACTTTAGCTACAGGTATCCTGATTCTATTGTCACCGAATGCACCGTTCTGGGTTCTAGGTGCTTTTCTGGCAATCGATATTTTGTTCCAAGGGATTAACTATCTGACTTTAGCTTCCTATATCAAGCATCGTGTTCCAAAAAGCTCCGCAGATATTTAAGTAAGACCAGTATAAAAAAGAGTGCAATGAGCGCTCTTTTTTTATTGGCATGTTCAGCTTTGCCTGTAAGATGGGTATGCATTTCAAATTAGTATAAAACCTATAACGCGGCCGATCATATTCATGAAAATCTTTGTTCTAGCTCCCGATTCATTTAAGGAAAGTATGACTGCCGAACAGGCCTGTCAGGCGATGCAGCGTGGTATTTTGCAGGTCTTTCCTGATGCAAATTGTATTACTTTACCAATGGCAGATGGTGGTGAAGGAACTGTAGATGCATTAATTTTAAGCCTAAAGGGTGAACGAGTAACGTGCCAAGTCACTGGGCCATTAGCCAGTCAGTCGATCGAAACTTACTTTGGCTTGGTTGATGCTGGTCAGACCGCAGTGATTGAAATGGCGAAAGCCAATGGCATTCATCTGCTCGAAGCTGCTCGACGTAATCCCATGTTGACCTCGACTTATGGCACAGGGGAAATGATCAAACAGGCGCTGGAGCTTGGCGTAAAGAAAATCATTATCGGGCTCGGTGGTAGTGTGACCAATGACGGTGGTGCTGGAATGGCTCAGGCTTTAGGAGCCCGATTCTTAAATACTGCGGGAGAATCAATTCAGGTCTGTGGTGGTAATCTGGATCAGATTGATCAAATTGATTTTTCCCAACTCGATACTCGTTTAAACAATACAGAAATCCTGATTGCTTCAGATGTGAATAATCTATTGTGTGGACCGAATGGTGCTTCAGTGATCTTTGGGCCGCAGAAAGGTGCAACATCGGAAATGGTACAGCAGCTGGATCGAAATCTAAGACATTTTGCTGATCTGGTTGAAACAAGCTTAGATATTTCTTTTAAAAACTTTCCCAGCGCAGGGGCAGCCGGTGGGTTAGGTTTTGGGTTGATGGCGTTTGCAGGAGCAAAGCTGCAATCCGGCGTAACGTTAATTACGGAACAAAATAGACTAGCGGAAAAAATTGCAGATGCAGATTATGTTCTTACTGGCGAGGGCAAGATCGATCATCAGACCGCTTTAGGAAAAACCCCATTTGGTGTGGCTCAGGTCGCCCAGCAATTGAATAAACCGGTAATTGCGTTTGCAGGTTTGGTCGGTGAAGGGATTGAGTCACTGTATCAGACTGGATTTAGCCAGATTATCGGAATTAATCCACCAGATTGTTTATTGGAAGAAGCCTTAAAGAATGCAGAAATTAATCTGGAAAAAGCAGTTGTTCAAACTGTTCAAAATATTCAGGAACAGGGTGTTTGAGTAAAATGGTCATTGCCGCAAAAGCTTGATAAAAAGACAAATATAAATGCCTAAGCAGATTTTACTTTTCAAGGATGAGAATCCTCAAAATATATTTTGAGTTCGCAAGGTGACAAAAATCCTTTGCTAGGTTGAGGGTATATCCCTATACCCCAATCCAGAAGACGGCATTCATGCCGTCAACCCTATAGCGAATTAAGAATAAAAGTTCGGTCTGTTTCAGAGCAGCTCAAAGCTATAATAAGAGTGATCTGTTAAACTACACCTATCCACAGAATGATGAGTGAAAATGAGTTTAGCCACCCTGATTGATGAATTAAATCCCCAACAAAAACAAGCTGCGACGACTGATGCCAAGCACAGTCTGGTTTTGGCTGGGGCGGGCTGTGGCAAGACCAAAACTATCGTGGCGCGTGCAGCTTATCTGATCGATCAGGGCGTACCCGCCAACCAGATTCAGATTTTGACTTTTACCCGTCGTGCGGCCAGTGAAATTGTCGCGCGTGTAGAATTGGCTTTGGGGGAGGAGGCCAAAGGTCTGCGGGCATCGACTTTCCATACCTTCTGTATGTATCTGCTGCGCCGGATTCCCAAAGCATTTGGACTGGAGCAGTTCTCGATTATTGATCGTGATGATCAGTTGATGATGTTCCGTCTGATCCGCGGACGTGATGACAAGAAAAACCCGAATTACCTACCCAAGCCACAAGAGTTGTGTGACCTGTATTCCTTTGCACGCAATACTCGGCAGAAACTGAGTCTGGCGCTGGAAAAACAAATGCCGGAATATCTGGCGCTAAAAGACCAGATTGCTGACATCATGAAAGAATACGAAACACGTAAAAAGGCACGTAGTTTCCTGGACTATGACGATATTCTGGCGGTGGTCGCGAGTGCATTGGCACAATCAGAAGGACTGGTGGATTATGTCGCTTCAATCTGCCGTCATATGCTGGTCGATGAGATGCAGGACACCAATCCATTGCAATGGGCTTTGCTAGAACCACTCAAAGATCATATCAGTCTGTTCTGTGTTGGAGATGATGCACAGTCAATTTATGGCTTCCGTGGTGCGGACTTTGAAAATATTCACCATTTCAAAGAGCGTGTGCCTAATGCACAGATTTTTAAACTGGAAAAAAATTACCGCTCGACTCAGGAAATTCTAGACCTGTCCAACTGGCTGCTGGATCAATCCGAAATTAAATATGACAAGCGGCTGGATGCACATCGGGGTGAAGGCATTAAGCCAAAAATGCATATCTTCCCGAACGAGTTTGATGAAGCTAAATGGATCGCCATCGATATCAAAGAGCGTCATTACTTACAAGGCAGTAAATGGTCTGATCATATGGTGCTGGTGCGTTCCAGTTTTGCGGCACGCCATATTGAAGCGGCCTGTATTGCTGCCAATGTACCGTATCGCTTTATCGGTGGGATGAAGCTGTTAGAAACTGCACATGTTAAAGACTTGTTGAGTTTACTGCGTGTGGTTGCCAATCCGCTGGATGATATTGCCTGGATGCGTTTCCTGACGCTGTGGAATGGCGTAGGTGATGTCGGTGCGAGTAAACTGTCACAGCAACTCTTGGCAGAGCCTGAGATGGACATCATTGCAGACAAGCTGGAAAAATTTGGCAAGATTCCATTGGAATCCATTCTGATCATGAAGCAGATGGCTGTGTTAAAAACAGAAGTTGAAGCCTGTGTCAGTCTGGCCATTCAAGCCATCGAAAACCAGCTTGCTGAAAACTACAAAAAAGACTGGAATCGCCGTCAGGGTGATTTTGAATTGGTTAAACAGCTAGCTTCTAAACATGCTCAAGTGAGTGAATTTCTGGAAGAATATGTGCTCGATCCGGTCTCTATTTCTGAAATTGAACGCCAGTCGGATACGGATGTAGTGACCCTCATTACCATTCACTCGGCCAAGGGTACGGAACAGAAAGTCTGTTATGTGGCCAATGTCACGCCGGGACAATATCCGCATGCACGGGCGCAAGGGGATTTCGATGATGTCGAGGAAGAGCGTCGTGTGCTGTATGTAGCGTTGACTCGTGCACAGAATGAGCTGATTCTGACCAAGCAAAACCTGAATCACTGGGCGCGTGAAACGGTAGATGAGCAGGGACGTAAAATTGAAAGCTATTTTCTTAATGATCTGAACCGCAATTTATGTGTCACAGAAACCCATTACAAAACCCGTCAACAGACTGTGAAAAGTGCTTTAATCGAGCGCCAGTCGATTAATTTAGATTTTGGAATTGATCTCGATTAAACTATCCTTTCTGGGTTTGACGCAAAAAGTAGAGTAGGCACGTGCTTTTTGATTATTTTTGCCTATCTTCTTAAGGTTATCCGATGAAAATTTTAGTTCGTAACTTGGCACGCACTGTAACAGAAGCTGAATTGCTGACCCTGTTTCAGCAATACGGTACTGTTGAATCTTGTGCGTTAGTCATGGATGCAGAAACAGGCAAGTCTAAAGGTTTTGCTTTCGTAGAAATGCCACATGGCCGTGAAGCTGTTAAAGCAATTAAAGGTTTAAATACACTGCGCCTGCATGGTCAGGGGATTCGTGTGAAGCAAGCTGAAGAAAAGCCACAGGCTTAATAACACCTGATAAAAAAGAGCATGTGTGATGCTCTTTTTTTTGCCTTTAAAAAGGTTTGGATTTTTACTGAAGAGTCAATATCAGCAGTCTCAAGTATCAAGATCATGCAGAATAGATCGACAGCGTAGACAATCTTGCATTGCGTAATGCGAACGGACGTTTTACTTTATAAGAGCCAAAATTTGTTTTAATGCTTAGGAAATCTCGATGACACGAGTTGCTCGCTATCATGCGGACCGTACCAATCAAAAACTTTATTTCGCTCGTCTGGCCTGTCAGCAGGCTGAACAGACTGATCATGTGCAGCAGGCACAAGCTCATCGTGAAGCTGCTGTATTCCATCTGCATGGGGCACTGCTGGCCTTTTTACAAGAACTGGTACGCTATTACCGTCTGAATGACCTGAGTCCGACGCTGAAATCAATTGAAGAGCTCATGGCGACTAAGGGTCAGGTATCACCTGAAGTGACCGTATTACAGCATTTATCCAAAGATGGTTTTCTGGCTGAGCTGAAACGTGCTTACCGTCTCTGCCAATATGCGCCCGAGCCAAGTTCGCCACAACCTGAAGACGAAACTTCTTCAAATCTCATCATTAAAGTCACACAGACACCACAAGCCTGGTTACCTGATACTGCTATATTACGAGAATGGCATCGTGATCTGACGCAGCTTATTGATGGTTTTCGTAATGAGATGGTTGAATTTTAATCTGATCAGCTGTACTTGAAATTGCGATTATTAACCCTATATCAATTACTCTAATGATGCAAAGTGCAATCGCTCTTTGCCACCATGTTGAACATGGAGGATATATGTCTATAGAACAGTTGAAAGATTTATTTGGTAATCAAGACGCGATTTTGGAACTCGTTCAACTTGAAGGTGGCGCGTTGGCATTACGAAATGCGGGCTCAAAAAAACAGCCATTAGTCATGATTCAGTTTAATGACGAGGTGAAAGCCCTGTTGGGTGATCAAACGCCTGTGATTGCACAACACATGATTCAAGCCGCTTTATATGGTTTGCTGGAACAGCAGGTCAATGAATGGCAAGCTGAAGTTGTGGATGAAGAGCCAAAATATATGAGCTAAATTGCCTACCCTGGCGAGCAGGAAAGCACACTTGAAGTGTGCTTTTTCTGTTTTTATAAAATAAAAAAATAGAGAATAAGAGAAAAATTAAGTCTATTAAACAGAAAAGTAATCTGAAATTTTATGGTTTGCCGATATGATAAATTTCAGTCCAATCAATAAAAAAAGAAGTTGCCAATTCTGACAACTTCTTTAAAAAATCAGCCTGAATAATGCGTAGGCGGATGGTTATGCGCAATCTCGATCTGGTTCAAAATATGATTGCTCATATTTCTCGCCATCTCCTCTTTGGCATAGTACACCTCGCCAATATTATCACGGCGAATGACTTCAGCTTCTTCTTTGCTTTCCGCACACAGCAGGATCTGAATAGCAGGGTTTAGGGTCTTGGCAATATCCACGATTTTGTGGATATCAATAATATCCATCGGTGAGATCACCAGTAGACGTGCATGCTGGATATGGGCTTGAATTAATACACCGGGTTCAGTTGCGACACCAGAAACCGCAGCAATGCCTTTTTTACGCAAGTTCTCTACGATCTCACGATTTTCTTCGGCAATAACTACCTTAATATTTTGTTCCATTAAGGATAGGGTAATCCGACGACCGACTTCACCATGCCCGACAATCACCACCTGATCGCGCAGATAGTCCTGCGAGACTTCATCCGGTAGCATGGCAAGCGGATCACCACTACGCTCCAATAAACGCGCGAGAGACGAACGTTCGCGAATCCATTTTTGTACTGGTTCTACTGCAGAGAAAATAAATGAGTTCAGGGTGATCGAAATCAGAGCGCCGGCCAGAATCAGGTTTTGCCCATCGAGTGACAATAGATTTAGTGATACGCCAAGCGCGGCCAGAATAAAGGAGAATTCACCGATTTGTGCCAGAGAAGCGCCGACAGTCAGTGCCGTATTGATTGGATAGCGGAAGAACAGCACCAGTGCCATAGCCGCGATGGTTTTACCAATCATGATAATACCGAGCACCGCCAACACATGAAGTGGCTGATCCATCATGATACGCGGATCAAACAGCATGCCGACCGCAACAAAGAACAGAATCGAGAAGATTTCACGCAACGGTAAGGTTTCTTCCTCAGCACGGTGGCTGAAGTCAGACTCTTTGACCACCATCCCGGCAAAGAATGCACCGAGTGCCATGGATACGCCAAAAACCTTATAAGCCCCAAAGGCAATCGATACGGCTGCAGCTACGACGGTTAAGGTAAACAGCTCACGTGAGCCTAAACGTGCGACTACTTGCATGATTATTGGTACCAGACGCTTACCAATAATGAGCATGAAGGCAATGAAACCGGCTACTTTGAGTAGGGTAATGCCTAAGGTGATCCAGACGTTCTGATCGCTACTACTACCTTCCAGTGCCTGACCACCGAGAAGTACTGCAGTTGCGGGTAATAATACCAGTGCCAGCACCATGACCAGATCTTCAACCAGAAGCCAGCCGACTGCAATTTTCCCGTTAATGGATTCGAGCAGGCCACGATCACCCAGGGCTTTGAGAAGCACGACGGTACTGGCACAGGACAGACTTAAACCAAAGATCAGGGCAGAGCCAAAATTCCAGCCCCAGAGCATGGAGACCCCGACCCCGAGCAGTGTCGCGACTGCAATCTGTAAGACTGCACCCGGCAAGGCAATACGCCTGACCTGCATCAGGTCATTGAGAGAAAAGTGCATCCCGACACCAAACATCAGGAACATGACGCCAAGTTCGGCCAGCTGGTTCGCCAGATGCACATCTCCGACCACGCCTGGGGTGTTCGGGCTAATCAGAATCCCGGCAACCAGATAACCAATCAGGGGGGGAAGGCGTAGACGTGCAGCGATATAGCCAAAAACCAGGGCCAAGCCAAAACCGACAGCTAACAGAATAATGAGCTCTACGTCATGTGGCACTAAACACTCCTTTAAAATAAATTTTATGAAATTTCAGTTTTTTATGGGAAATAAGCACAGAAAATGCCAGAAGAAACAGAAAGTTTATCAAGCCGCATAAAAAAAATGCAAAAAAAAACGACCGGGAAGGTCGCTTTTTTCAAAAAACTAAAATTATTTGATTTTAGCTTCTTTGAAGATTACGTGTTGACGGATTTTTGGATCAAATTTTTTGATTTCCATTTTTTCCGGCATAGTACGTTTGTTCTTAGTAGTGGTATAGAAATAACCTGTACCAGCTGAAGAAACTAAGCGAATCTTATCACGCATTGTCCTGACTCCTTACTTAGATCTTTTGACCTTGAGCACGAAGGTCAGCAACAACCTTTTCAATGCCCAATTTGTCGATAATACGCATACCTTTAGTGGTTAAACGAAGACGTACAAAACGTTTTTCGCTTTCTAACCAGAAACGGTGGTGGTGCAGGTTCGGCTCGAACCGGCGCTTAGTTTTGTTGTTGGCGTGTGAGACGTTGTTACCAACGACTGGACGCTTGCCGGTAACTTGGCAAACCTTAGACATGGTGTAACTCCATTGATTTAGCCAACAGCAAATCTGTATGGCCAGTCAAAAATAAACGGATTGAATTCATTCAAGGGGCGTTTTATATCAAAAATGCGCTTAAAAGACAAGCGATTTTGTCTAAAACGAAGCATGAGCCCGTGTGATAGCTCATGCCTTGATCATTTATCGAAGAAGTGTCTTCGAAATCAGCTTATGGATCGGCTTATTAAACGGAGGCAGAATGTATTTCAAGCTATACAGCTTAGGATTCGACATTACTGACCGTTCATGCGACAAACTGAAGAAGCCTTCTGGCCCATGATATTTACCCATACCGGAAGCACCGACACCACCAAATGGCAGATCATCCTGTGCGACATGGGTTAATACAGTATTTTGCCCGAAATGCCCTGAATGGGTACGCTGTGCGACATAATCAGCACGCGCCTGATCAAAGTCGAAATAGTATAATGCAAGTGGACGCGGACGGCTATTAATAAAGTCGATAACGTCGTCAATTTGATCATATTCCATGATCGGCAGGAGCGGCCCAAAGATTTCATGCTGCATGATCTGCATGCTTGGCATGACATTGGTCACAATAGTCGGTGCAATTTTACGCAGGTCTGCTGGCGATTCATTACGCGGATTGATTTCAATAATCTGCGCACCTTGCTCACGGGCATCATCCAGATAACCTTGCAAACGATTGTACTGCTTGTCATTGATAATCGAGGTGTAATCCTGATTATGGCTGATGTTTGGATACATGCTTTCGACGCAGGCTTTAAAATGATCGATAAACTCGGCAGTTTTGCCGCGTGGCAGGAACATATAATCCGGCGCTACGCAGGTCTGTCCGGCATTCCAGAGCTTGCCCACGGCAATACGCTGAGCCACATCACGCAGGTCAATCGATGGATGCACCAGTACAGGGGACTTGCCACCCAGTTCCAGGATTACTGGCACCAGATTTTCAGCAGCCGCTGCCATCACGGTTTTACCGACAGCTGTTGAACCGGTAAAGATCATCTTGTCAAAAACCAGTCGGCAGAAGGCATCAGATACCGTACCGCCACCATTGACTACAGCAACCAGTTCTTTAGGAAAGGCTTCAGCTAAGGCTTTTTCCAGCACCTTGCCAAAAGCAGCCGATGAACTAGAAATTTTGATCATGGCATGGTTACCCGCAGCCAACGCACAGATCAGAGGGCCGATGGATAATAATAAAGGATAGTTCCACGGCGCGATGATGCCGATCACGCCTAGAGGCTGATACTGTACCCAGGCTTTTGCCGGCTGGTGAATAATACCAACATGACGCTTGGATGGTTTCATCCAGCCGGTCAGGTTTTTGCTGTAATATTTAATATGTTCAAGACAAGTCAGTAACTCACCAATTTTGGTTTCCCCGACAGAGCGGTTACCATAGTCCTGATTAATTGCATCGGCAAATTGATCTTGATACTTAACTAAGATACGCTTAAGCCGAGCTAAACGATCGATACGTTCCTTTGCAGTCGGCAGTGGGTAGCGTAAGTAGGCGTGTTTTTGTTGAGCCAGAATTTCATTGAGGTACTGGCTATCAAGAAAATGTGGTGTCATTGAAGTTGTTTTTGTGTGACTGTTCATGCCGCACTACCATTATTCAAAATCGATTAATTAATTTTTAGAGCAAATACTCTAATTAGTCAAGTTACTTTGTGTGTTAGCCTTGCTAATGCATGAACTGAATGGTTATTTTAGGATGTCCCAAACCAAAACGTTAAAAACCAAAGAGCGTATCTTACAGCTCAGCTTGCAGTTGTTTAATGAACGTGGCGAACGATCTGTAACCACCAATCATATTGCTGCTGAACTCGGCATGAGTCCGGGTAATCTGTATTATCATTTCCGTAATAAAAATGAAATTATCAAGGAACTGATGGAGCAGTATCAGCATCAGACGCTGGAAATGCTGGCACTTCCGGAAGATCGTGCTCTGGATGCCAATGATAAGATTCATTATTTTCAGGTACTGAGCAGTCAGCTTTGGGCTTATCGTTTTCTGCACCGTGATGTATACCATCTGGTCGAAAATAATGAAGATTTCCGCAAGCTTTATCCACGCTTTGCCGGACAGGTCATGCAGCAGGGACAAAAAATTTATAAAGCCTTCGTAAATGCCGGCTTGATGGAAATGACCGATTCAGAAATTGAAGCGCTGATCATTAACCTCTGGATCGTACTGACCAACTGGACCAACTTCCTGTATATGTCGGGGCATATTACCGATTCCAACACTCTGGAAGAAAAATGGGTCTGGCAGGCACTGCGTCAGATGGTGTTTCTGGAAGGTGCTTACCTGCGTGGTGAAAGCCGTCAAACGTATGAGAGCCTGCTCAATTCGTTTGGTTCTTCAGAGCTGTTTGCCAGCCTATCGTCGCCTAAACCGCCTGAATCTGAACAAACTATTCAGAATATCTAAGAAACGCGTTAGAATACTCGGCTTATTTTTTTAATTTAACTAATTAGTGACCTTAACCAACATGAATATGACGACTGCTAATACCGCACGTTTATTGATTACTTGTGAAGACAAGCCGGGCATCGTGCAGGCTGTTTCAAGCTTCTTGTATCATCAGGGTGCCAACATTACGGCGCTTGATCAATACGCGACAGCAGCGCAGGGCGGACGTTACTTCATGCGTGTTGAGTTTGAACTGGACAATCTGCAAAGCCGTAAAGAAAGCCTGTTGCAGACTTTTGCTGTCAATGTTGCAGAGCGCTATGGCATGCACTGGCGTCTGGCACTGGTCAGTGATGTGAAAAAGGTCGGTATTCTGGTTTCTAAAGTCGACCATGCGTTGCTTGAACTGCTATGGCGTCATGCACGTGGCGGTCTGCCATGTGAAATCACTAAAGTGGTATCTAACCATGAGACTCTACGTGAATCAGTCGAAAACTTCGGTATTCCGTTTGAAGTAGTTCCGGTGACCAAAGAGAACAAACGTGAAGCTTATGCACAGATCGATGAACTGATGCAAGGCAACGATCTGCTGGTATTAGCCCGTTATATGCAGATTCTGGATGAAGAGTTCGTAAGTAAATGGGAAATGAAAGTGATCAATATTCACCATTCATTCCTGCCAGCGTTCGTGGGTGCCAATCCTTACAAACAGGCGTATGACAAAGGTGTCAAACTGATCGGTGCAACTGCACACTATGTGACAGCTGATCTGGATCAGGGTCCAATCATCGAGCAGGATGTAGAGCGTGTGAACCATGACTTTACTGTGGAACAGCTGCGTGAACTGGGTCAGGACGTTGAACGTAATGTACTGGCGCGTGCAGTGAGATGGCATCTGGAAGACCGTGTCATTGTCGACGGCAATAAAACTGTCGTGTTCCAATAAGCGCTTGCATCTCTGTTTAAAAAAGGCATACTTTAAGTATGCCTTTTTTGTTTGAAACAAAAATAATGGAGAAAAGTGGGATTAGTAGTTGCAAATGAAAACACTTCTCATTTATTATTGGCGTACTTTAATTGTGCTAACCGATGAGCTTGATAGTTTGTTTCGTATCATCTCTTCGAGGTAAATAGATTTAATGAGTCAAGTTGCTGCTCCCATGACACCACCACCGTCAAATCAGATGAAAAAGAAAGTCGTTTCTATTCTGGCGGCGGTTCTGGTTGGACACGTGGGTCTTTTATGGGCAGTCAGCCAGATGAAAGCACCTGAACTGAAACCAGTCGATAAAGAGCCTCTAAAAGTCCGTTTCGTCAAACTTCAGGAAGCACCAAAACCTTTACCACCGAAGCCAAAGCCGCCAGAGCCTAAACAAGAGCCACCAAAGCCGAAAGAAGTTAAAATTGTAGAAAAACCGCTCCCACCGCCACCCAAAAAAGTAGAAAAAATTGAGCAGGTGAAGAAAGCAGAAACGCCTAAACCTGTTACTGCACCGCCAGTTGAAGCCAAACCGGCACCAAGCCCAGTGGTTCCTGCGGTCGTGACTGAAACTAAAAAAGTGGCACCTGCACCTGTGCCGGTTGCTCCACCTGCACCTGTCGCACCGCCGACTCCACCTGCACCGCCAGCACCGAAAAGTGTGGCAATTGGCGGCGGCGTATCTTGGCAGCGTGCACCAAAAGTGTCGCTCTCGGCAGGAGAGTTAAAATCAGCCTGTTCGCTAGTGGTAGATGTATCTGCAAATGAGCAGGGGAAAGTGGTCTCTGCGACCGCACGAAATTCGAGTTGTAGTCCGGCCGTTACGCGCAAAGTTGAATCAGCAGTACGTCGTGCACAACTGACCAAATATGTTGAAAATGGTGTGGCTTATCCAACCCGAGTGGAACAGCCTTTCGATTTTCAGATTACCAAATAACGGCTAACCCATTAGGAGTTCGAATATGAACTTTTCAGTTTATTGGCAACATGCTGATGCAGTCAGTAAGACACTGTATTTCGTGTTATTGGCAATGTCGATTGCGACATGGACCATTTTTGTGCTGCGTTTGATGGGCACTCGCCAACTTAAACAGATTGCCTATGCTCAGTTATCTAAGGCATTAGGACAATTGAAAAATAAAATGACTCCTTTGGCATTTGAACAACGTAAAGCTGTAGCTGAGCAGGCTTTATTGCGTCAGATCGCATTAGAAAAAGGCAATGCAGAAAAAGGTGTATCTGTCTTGGGTACCATCGCTTCAATTTCACCCTTTGTTGGTCTGTTCGGTACAGTATGGGGAATCTTTCACGCACTGGTTGCCGTGGGTAAGAGTGGTCAGGCAGGTCTGGCACAAGTAGCCACTCCAGTGGGTGAAGCGCTAATTATGACCGGTCTAGGTCTGGCTGTGGCAATTCCTGCGGTACTTGCATATAACATCTGTGTACGTGTTAACCGTACTTTAAGCAATGAATTGCAAGACCATGCGCATAGCTTATTGATTGATACCATGTTGCAACAGGATTCTTCTGCAAAGAAGGCTGATGCAAAAGTAGCACAAGACAGTTTAGTTGGAGGTCAAGCTTAATGGCTTTTCAATTGGGTGAAGACAACGATACAGGCATGAATGAGATGAACCTCATTCCCTTGATCGACATCATGTTGGTATTGATGATCATCTTTCTGGTGACAGCGACCGTTGCGAACCCATCAATTCCATTAACCTTGCCGCAAACCACTGCAGAAATTATTGATCTGCCACCTGAAAATGTCACCATTAGCATCAATGCCAAAGGTGATGTAGCGTGGAATGGCGATGTACTGACCCTGGAACAACTTGAAACCCGTTTCAATGAGGCGAGCCAGGCACAGCGTCAACCAACCATCGTATTGAAAGCAGATAAAGAATCACGTTATGACACCGTTGCTCAAGTGATGTCACGCGCGAGTGGAGCCGGACTCAGCGATATTGCCTTTGCAACCGATAATTAATTTTTTGCTCTCCATGAAAAAAGCGACTAATCTCAGTCGCTTTTTTATTACCTTAATTTAATAGGGCATTTGATCAAGCAGAATCCAGTTTAATGAGTTTTGAGCAGCGTCATAAACTTGTGTTGTAATTTGTTCAGCTTGGGCGGAATCGCAAAATTACAGTAGCCCTGATTCGGATTCTTGGCAAAGAAATTCTGATGATATTCTTCGGCAGGGTAGAAAGTCGGTGCAGGGCTAAGTTCAGTCACAATATTCAGCCCTTCAGCTTTTAATGAATCTATTGTGAGCTGTGCAGTTTCTTTTTGCTCATCATTAAAATAATAAATCACAGAACGATATTGCGTGCCGACATCATTGCCCTGACGGTTTAATGTCGTTGGATCATGGGTTGCGAAAAAGACTTCGAGCAACTGACTATACGTAATCTGATTTTCATCAAAATCGATCAGGATCACTTCGGCATGATTGGTATCACCGCCACAGACTTCCTCATAGGTCGGATTAGGATTTTGTCCGCCCGCATAGCCACTGACGACCTTCTGTACGCCCTGAAGCTGTAAAAATACTGCTTCGGTACACCAAAAACATCCACCACCAAATAGTGCTTGTTGCATGGTTAAGTCCTCATCATTGTAGAGTGCTGATTATTGAATGTTCATATGAGTATGAAAGATATAAAGCCTACACGACACAGGCTTTTTGTAGTCAAAACTTAGCGAGGCTGTACTGCACTTTCTAACTGAATGAGTAAATTGCCATGACGGTCCATTAATTTCAGGGTTTTACCGTAGACCTGATAATGGGTCACTTTGCTCAGTGCCTCCTTAAATTTTTGATCCAGACCTTCATTATCTAGACAAGCCATTTCGGTACTCGCCATCTGGCTTAAGTTGAGAGTATCTTTACCGGCAGTGTAGCTGCCCATGATACGGTTACAGCCATCTGCGCCAGACACGCGTTGAGTCGCTGCATCGAATTGCAGACTTGGAATATTGCGTGCTGTCGGTGCTGTAGTAATTTCGGTATTACCAATCTGGTTCACAATCCAGGTACGATTTTGCAGGAGCTGTAAATTATTTTCAGTTTTGACCGATGAGGTACTAGGTACGGTTTCACAACCTGACATAGCAAAGACTGAACCTAAAATCATGATTGCTGTTAATTTTTTTAGCATGAGAGAGACTCTAATTCTGAGTTAGCTATTTGTATATAAACAAAAAAATGCAATATATGCCAGTTGATTTTGTATCTTTCTTTAAGTTAGATAACTTGGAAAATTATCTGGAATTCGACTCAGGTAGGCCTTGACGCAGGCGTTGTGAATACTCCTGACTGGAGATCTGACCAGTATCTCTAACTCGTGGATTAACATGTGCACGCTGATACCAGGTTTGTATATCCCAGCGTTGATCTAGCGCTTTTAAATCATATAAATAATCAGGTAAATACCCAGAAGCCAGCAAGCGGTAATCTGAAGGAAGCTGTTGTTGAGATACTGCCTGAGCCATATCAAAGACCAGAGTCGTGCAGTTACTGCTCAGGGTGTTATACCATTTAGGCTCTTTGGCCAGTTCATCAGCTTTACGCAGATATTCTCTAAATAGGGCTTGAGCTTCTGCTTGTGGCATTTTTACCGGAAAAAAATAGACCTGCTCGCCACGAATATTGCTACGCGTATATACAATATCTTTTTCATCTGAGGCGACCAGAATTAGTTCATATTTTCGGAAGAAGCCGCCAATGGCAGAAAATTTCTCATCCTTTTCTTTGCGAATTTCGATCGAGAAGGCGAGTGGTTTCTGATTGGCAAAATCAAAACTGACCAGCGTATGGGCAATTTTAGGCCCCATCCAGTAGGAGGTAATGATGTTTACCCCAGTAATGTCGTTCAGATCAAAACTGCGGCTTTCCCAGCGTTCGGTATACTGACCCTCTGCTTGCCAGTCAAAATTACGGATATTGTGCAAGGTGACTTGATTGCCTTGCTGCTCATAGGAGAGCAGTCGGGAAACTTCAGGATTCCAGTCACGATCCTGACGAGGCTCCATGCTTAAATAAGCCAGTAAGCTGACCAGAAAGGCCAGCAAATAAAGCACTGTATCCACCTGGCGGGAAATCAGATGCTTGGTGAAATAAATGCCCAAGACCACACAGGCAAACACAAGCCAGAGACCAACCAGAATGATGCTGCCAATTTTGCCCAAGGGTTGTTGTACCCAGAGCATCAGGCTCAGCCAAAGGCTTGAACACAGGACAAATACACTAAACAGACTCCCTAATAACCACAGGCTCCAATGCTTTTCTGAATTGTCTTGTCCTTGCATGTTCGATCTTTTATAGAAAATAGGCTTTATTTTCTGTATGTTGCGAACTCAAATGCAATACCGGTTTTGTCATCGATATGTTGTTCTGATGCAACTTTTTTGAACTCGGCCGGAATTTCCGGATAGTAGGCATGACCCTGTACATTCAGTTCAACATGGGTGAGTTCCAGACGATCAGCGATCTCCAGAGTCTGTTTAAAGATTTCACCGCCGCCAATGATAAAAATAGCATTCGGTTTTTCTGAAGCCTGCACATCGGCCACGGCTTGAGTCAAGGCATCTTCAATCGTATGCGCGACTTTGACGCCTTCAAAAGACCAATCAGGATCGCGGGTAATCACCCAGTTCACACGTTTAGGCAGCGCACGGCCCATCGACTCAAGCGTTTTACGGCCCATGACAATTACGCCGCCTTGAGTGATTTCCTTAAAGTGCTTGAGATCTGCTGAGATATGCCAAGGCAGGTCATTGTCCTTACCAATACAGCGTTGTTGATCCATTGCCACGACATGAACGACTTCTAAATCCTGAAATGCCATACCCATACTCAAAAACAGATAAAAATTATTGCTATTAAAATGCAAAATCCCACTTTAAGCAAAGTGGGATTAGAATATTTTCCGGGGTTTAACAGGAATTAAACTGCAACTGGTGCTTTAATTCCTGGATGCGATTCATAACCGACAATTTCAATATCTTCAAATTTGAAATCAAACAGGTCTTTAACTTTAGGATTCAGTTTTAACTGGCACAGGCCTAAAGGCTCACGACTGAGTTGAAGTTTGGCCTGTTCAAAATGATTGGCATATAAATGCGTATCACCACCCGTCCAGACAAAATCGCCTACATCCAGATCACACACCTGCGCAATCATATGAGTCAGCAGGGCATAGCTGGCAATATTAAATGGAACGCCAAGGAAAACGTCAGCACTACGTTGATAAAGCTGGCAAGACAATTTGCCATTATGTACAAAGAACTGGAACAGGGTATGGCAAGGCGGTAAAGCCACCTGACTCGCTTCATTCGGATTCCAGCCAGACACAATCAGACGGCGTGAATTTGGATTGGTCTGGATCTCATTGATCAGCCATTTGATCTGGTCAAAACCATCCTGATTGTAGCTGCCATCTGCATTTTGAGTGGCACCAAAATTACGCCATTGATGGCCATAGACTGGACCAAGTTCACCTTCTGGGCGACCAAAGCGTGCGGTCTGTTCCGCAGTTGCCCATTCATCCCAGATGGTCACTTTATTATCCTGAAGATACTTTACATGGGTATCACCTTTCAGGAACCACAGCAGTTCAATCACGATCGAACGGAAATGAACTTTTTTAGTGGTAAGTAAAGGGAAGCCCTTGGAAAGATCAAAGCGCATCTGATGACCAAATACCGAACGTGTACCTGTGCCAGTACGGTCGCCTTTATCGCCGCCGTTGTCGAGGATATGTTGTAAAAGGTCAAGATATTGGCGCATAGGTCTCTCTTAAAATCTGTTGCAAATTGCTTTTCTTTGAATTGGGCAATTTAAAATTGCGCTCATCATAACATTTTTTTGAGCACTTCCGCATAGCAGTGAAAATGATTAAACCTGAGAGAAAAGGGCATAAAAAAGCACCCATGATGGATGCTTTTTTATTATCTTTTTTTAAGCCGTTGGCTTACCGGTATGTACCGTATGGATCAGATCTGACAGGTCATAACCCAGCGATTCAGCATAGGCCAGATATTCCTGTTTGGTCGTTTCGTCCAGTGTCGGCTTACGATGCAGGAGCCATAAATATTTCATATTTGGCTCACCGACCAAGGCGGTCTCATAGTTATCATCCAGTTTGAGAATCCAGTAATCCCCTTTGGTAAAAGGTACCCAGCGCAAACCTTCAGGCAAGAAACTGACTTCCAGTTTGCCATGTTCCGCATCAACAATAGTGGCTTCCCCAATAGATTCATCGAGTTTGCCCGCACCATCTAGACAACGGTTCTGAACGCGGACTGTGCCATTTTCATTCAGGCTGTAGGCTGCGGAAATATCAGTACTGTTTTCAGGTTGGTGTTTCATAGGCAGACGGGCAATTTCGTACCAGATCCCTAAATATTGTTCTAAATTGAAATTTGAAATAGTCTTTACATCATGACTCATATTTTTCTTCCTCATCATCTCAATTTAAATTTACTAAATCAGCCTAATACGAGAGTTGTTAGCTGGAATGATGTAATCCTGTAGTGAAATGTTGACTTTATTATCGTGAGTAAAATTACAGATTTAGTCAGAAAGGCGCTCAAATATTGATTTAGAAATAGTCTGAGCAGAACTGTTAATTAATTTGAAAAGTAGTGAATTTATAACTTTTTTGTGAAAATTGTAAATTTTATAAATCTAAAAGAAATAACAAGTTAAGTAAAATTAAATAAATGCGGAAAAATATATTTACATTTTTAACGTGAAAAGTAACATTTAACCGTCTAGTATTCACCGCGTGTTGAAGATTTGAAAGCCAAACTTACAGGCGAGGAGTACTTGGTCCAATATGATTTATGATCATCAAGTGAATATGAGCGAAGTGCATGCTCCTGTTCAAGCGAACGTCATAATTCGTTCCCAATCGGGACAAAATTCCAAACGTCAGCCTCAGCGCTATACCTCTGCGTCAGCTCGTAACAAAAACTCTGAATCTCGCAAGACTTTCGGTGCAATGAACGGCCAGCGTTTCGATATTGAAAAATTCACCAGCTACCTGCAAGGCATTACCCGCAGTACCAGTACACAGAAATGTGCACGCAGTATTCGCGTCGGATTGCAGTCTTCAGGCGCAAAAATTGTGAATCATCCTGTTGCCGCAGCTGACTGGGGCAACACCCTGCAGCAATTGGGCTATCGAAAAATCAACCTGTCTTTTGACCGTCCGAAAAAAGGTGATATCTATATTATCGACCGGACTTCACAGCATCAGTATGGTCATATTGCAGCGTATTCTGGTTCAGCCTGGGTTTCTGATTTTAAACAGAATGGCTATGCGGTCTATCGTAATTCCAATGTGAAATATACGTATTACCGTCTGGATTCCTATCTTTAAATCCGACGCTGAAAATTTCAGAACTTAAAAATGAAAGTCGCGAAATGGTTCAATCTTCGAAGCGTTTCGCACGTTGATTATAAATCGACACGATAAACAGTCCAATCGCCACAAAGCCTAAGCATTGTAGACCTAGCGCTACAGTTTCTCCGATCTCACCTGTTTTGGGTAAATAACCGATCAGGCTAATTACTGCCACAATCGGAATCGCCATCGTTAAAGCACGAAAACCTTCAGCATAAGGATTTTCAGGAGAAAGCTTTAATCTGAATTCACGCAAGACGTGCATCAGCATTCCAATCGCCAGACTGATTCCAACAAATATCGAACCCAGTTTCGTTACAGTCGATGCTATGTAAATTACGATACATACCGCAATAATAATGATGAGCTTGAGCTGACGATTGCAGTGTTCGGAATACCAGAATTCAAGCATGTGGTGAACCTGAATCCGGCTTGTTCTGATTAAGCAAAGACAGAGGCGAAAACAGGCAGATTGCCAAAGCCATAAAGGCAATTCCCTGAGCGCCTGGCAGCAAGATTTCACCCTGTTTCATGTTCATAAAAATCAGGCTGATTAATAAGGCAATCGGAATCCAGGTCAGGACACGATAGAACGGGCCAGTCGGATTTTTTGCTGCGAAATGAATTTTACAGTAACGACAAATCAGGAAAATAATTCCGGTACCGGCAAACATCAGGATGGCATCTAAAGGCAAAGGTTCCATCCAGTACAGACCTACGGCAATTGCAGCAATCACAACAAAGAACAGCAGTTTTTTTAGGATTGACACCTGCGGATTGAACCAGAACTCAAGCATGATGATGTATGAACAGAAAAGATAAAAAGCACTTTAGCATATTTTAAATATAAAAAAGCGAGGCAGAGGCCTCGCAATATTTATAAAAATTATACGTTATTTTTCTGTGGACCCCAGTCATAAACTTTCTTCTGATAGGCGTACCATAGCATCCACAGACCAATCAGGATCATTGGCAGGCTCAGGAATTGTCCTTTACTCATCCAGCCAATAAAGAGCTGACCATTATCCGGTTCACGGAAGAACTCGACGATAAAACGGGCCAGACCATAGCCGGTCAGGAATACCGCAGAAACCGCCATACGTGGACGTGGATTGCTACTGAACCACCACAGTACAATAAACAGAATCAGGCCTTCACAGAGCGCCTGATACAGTTGTGAGGGATGACGTACCAGTTGTAATGGATCAGTTGGGAAAATCATGCCCAAGGCAAAGTTTGGATCAGTCACTTGACGGCCATAGAGTTCACCACCAATAAAGTTACCGATCCGGCCAAACATCAGACCTGTCGGAACGCAGGGTGCAATAAAGTCTAGCGTCTGGAACCAGGCCATTTTGTATTTCTTGCACCACCATAACATTGCCAGGATTACGCCGAGGAAACCGCCGTGGAAACTCATGCCACCGGTCCAGATCTGGAACAGCCAGAGTGGGTTTTCCAAAAACTGAGAAAAACCGTAGAATAAAACATAACCAACCCGGCCGCCGATGATCACACCTAGCGCCCCAAAGAAAATCAGATCCGAGACCATATCTGGTGTCCAGCCGCGTTGTTTAGAGCGATAAGTCGCCAGTCCCCAGGCAAATAAAAAAGCCAAGAGATACATCAGTCCATACCAGTGGACTTGCAAAGGTCCGAGCGAAATTGCAACGGGATCTATGTTTGGATAGGTGAGCATTCCTGTTCCTTGTGATTCTGTTTTGCACAGATTTTAGCTGAAAGCGAAGAAAAATGTTGTACATTCAATGTGTAAAGATCGAGAGCATCAATTATGTGTATTGTGGCACTGGCTTGGCGGGTTCTGGATGAAACGCCATTATGTCTGATTTCAAATCGTGATGAGTTCTATCAACGTCCAACCCAGGCATTACATGAATGGGAGAACAGTCCGATTATTGCCGGGCAGGATCTTCAGTCTGGTGGTACCTGGATGGGTATAACGGTTTCAGGACGATGGGCAGTGATTACCAATTTCAGAGATGGTAATGACAAGAATAACTACCCAACTTCACGTGGACATATCATTCAGCATTTTCTGGAATCCGAATTGACACCTATCCGGTTTGCTCAAGAACTGGAAAAATGTCAATGTGATTATGCGGGCTTTAACCTGTTTGTCGGCGATCGAGAGCAGGCAGTCTATATGAGTAACCGTGGTGAGGCACCACAAGTACTAGCACATGGCGTGTATGTAGTGTCCAATGGCTTGCTCACGGAACATTGGGAAAAGACTCGACACCTGCGCAAGCGTTTTACCCAGGAATTTCTGCCCATGCTGCAGTATCCAAATATGCCTGAATCTGATCTTTATTATGCCGTTTGGGATATTCTGGAAGATGAACGCAAGATCATTCCGGAGTTGTTGCCGAAGACCGGGATTTCACATGAACTGGAACAGTTGTTGTCTTCAACCTTTATTCAAAGTCCGGCTTATGGCACGCGCTGTTCCAATTTCCTGAGAATGAAAACCGATGAGTGGCAGTGGCTGGAAAAATCCCAGCAGGGTGAAACAGCAGGACAGATCGTTGAACAAGTTATTCCGATTATTAGCTAAATAACAGTATTGGTGATGATATTTATAAAAAGATCAGTTTAAACAGTGAACTCTGAAAACAGATAGGTATGCTAGGATAAAGCCCATCTATCTACGCATTTTCAGCTTTCCTATGGCATTGCTCCTTCCGCTTATTTCATTTCTGATTGGATTCTGGGGCGTTCATTATTTAAAGTCGATCCGTCCATTCATGGCGGCCTTGCTGGCACGTCTTTTGATTCCCTTGATTGTCATTTACAACATGGTGTTTTATAAGCCGGGCAGTTTGTGGCTGATCGGTTTTAGTATCTTTAGCTCACTGTTTCTATTTGGCCTGTTCTTTCTTTTCTCCAAAGATAAATTGCGGGCATTATGTTTTAGTTATTTAAATGGGGTCTGGCTTGGCTTTCCTTTTGCCTTAGCTGTATTTGGTCCGGATGCCTTAAATACTATTGTTGCTCTTTATATTGGTGGTTCCTTATTTGGCAATGTCAGTGCAGTAGTGGCAGTCAGTGCTGAAAAACAGGCTCCCCAATTCATTATTAAAAATATGCTGAAATCCCCGCCAGTGATTGCGCTTTCTATTGCAGCGATTCTGTCCTTCTGGGATTTTAGTGCCTATGAAGCGCATCCGCTGATTCAATGGGGCTATGCAGCCAACAAGCTTCTAGTGACTTTTGCCGGTATGTGTATTCTGGGAATGTGGCTGAGTAAAGTCAGGATTCAACTGAGTGATTTAAAACGTAGTTTGATCTTGATCAGCGGTCGTTTTGTGCTGGCTCTAGGTCTGGCGGCAGGGGCTTATTTCTTGTTACCGATTCCACATCAAGCCCTGATTTATGCTGTGATGATGATGTATTTCCTGCTTCCACCCGCCGCGAATATTGTGGCACTGGAGACCCATTATCAGGGCACAGGTTATTCAGCCAAATATATCGCTTCAGGAACGATTGCGAGTTCAATTTTGATTGGAGTATATGGGGTGGTGGTGCATATGTTGGTACCGGGTTTATAAATTTAAAAGTTCTCTCTCCCTCTGGGAGAGAGTTAGAGAGAGGGTATAAAGTTTTTGAAAGTCCTTCCTTTATTAGGGAAGGGATTGAGGAGGATTAAGTTCTTTGTAGAAATGAATGAGAATAAAAAGTAAGGGGTGAGATGGAAGAATCCCTCCCAACCTCCCTTTGAAAAAGGGAGGGCTCCTTCTCCCCAAGGGTGAGGGAATGACCTCTAACTCCCTCCTAAAAGGAGGGAGGACTCCTTTTAGGAATTAGATTTATTTTTCCAAACTCGCCTTAAACAGTTTCATCGCCTGACCACGATGGCTAATTTTATTTTTTTCTTCTTTGCTCAGTTCCGCACTAGAAGTTCCTAGTTCTGGTAACCAGAATAATGGATCATAACCAAAACCATTTTCACCGCGTGGTGCTTCCAGAATTTCACCTTTCCAGATGCCCTGGAAAATTTGTGGCAGTGGATCTTCAGCATGCTGGACTAAGGCCAGTACACACACAAACATACCTTCAATCGCTTCACCATCTTTGCGTAACGGTTTTAGTCTGTTTAAAAGCTTTTCATTATTGGCTGCATCATTGCCATGTTCACCGGCAAAACGGGCTGAATAAATTCCTGGCATACCACCGAGTACGGGCACACAAATTCCTGAGTCATCGGCAATGGCTGGTTTACCCGAAATTTTGGACGCATGACGCGCCTTGATAATGGCATTTTCTACGAAGCTTAAACCGTCTTCAATCGCATCTCCGATATTTAGCTTGCCTTGAGGAATCACTTCAACCGGTAGTTTAAGCTCGGCAAACATCTTTTCGAATTCTGCAATTTTGCCTTTGTTATTACTTGCTAATACCAGTGTGCCTTGGGATAACCAGTCAGTTGAAGTCATGTTGAATCTCGTTGTTGAACTTTAAGGGAGGGACTATTTTAACCTTGCTTGCCAATTTACGTGAAATAAACCGGTAATAAAAAAGCACCCGAAGGTGCTTTTAATTTTATCTATTTCTAAAACCTTGAGCCTTCATACAGTTATTAACCATATCTTCTCTATCCATTGCATCAATTTTGGCTAAGCCTAAATCATATTTACATTTTGCGAGAGCATTATCTGCTTCATATCTAGTTATGCCAGGCTTATTCCAAGTGTTGTAAGAAGTTGTTGAGACTGTACATGCGACTAATGGAAAAAATAACAGCAATGATGCATATCCCTTAAATTTTTTCATGTAAATTCCCTTTATAGGCTTTAGAAATAGTTTATTATTTTTAATATGTTACAGTTTTTTTAAAGTATAAAAAAAGCACCCGAAGGTGCTCTTTAAAAATTTTAGCTTATTGTGCCTGAATCCATTTGTCTGCACGGTCACGTGCCTGACGGATCTGTTCTTGGGTTAAGTTAGCTGCCAATGCAGTTTTCTTACCTTCAGATAAAGTAATCACTTTATTGTCCAGCATGCCATCGCGGGTAGAGAGTTCATACCACTGGTAAGCACCCATGTAGTTTTTCTTCTTTTCTTCCATCATGGCCAGATTGAAGCTGGCACGGTTATCACCACGGCTAGCTGCTTTTTCGAAGTACTGGCGAGCCAGTGTTTCATCTTTTTTGGTACCAATACCATCTGCCAGCATACGGCCAACATTCAGTTGAGCCACTGCCAGACCTTGGTCGGCAGCAGCTTTGTACCATGCAAAGGCCTGACGTTCATCTTTCTGGACGTCTTTGCCATATTGATATTTGGTTGCTAAATAAAATTGTGCACCAGGCTGACCCGCTTTAGCTGCTTTAGTCAGACTATGAATGTCCATTACTGAATATTGCGCTGCTTGGCTGGCCACAGAAGGCGTTGGTGCAACGTAATCGGCATGGGCCTGCATGCCAAAAAGTCCAGCCAGTAGCGTCGTACTTAATAATAATTTTTTCATAGAGCGCTCACTCGATAAATTGCGACTTCACCAAACAGATTTGGGAGATGTTTGCTAAGCAAACTATCTTCTTGATTCCCATTCACAGCGAGTCGATTAATAATTTTTATGTTGTTTTCCGCGCATAATGCTTCAAAGTCACGGAAAGTACATAGGTGAATGTTCGGGGTGTTATACCACATATAGGGTAAGGCTTCCGAAACCGGCATTTTCCCTTTTAATGCCAAGAAAGAACGAGTCTTCCAGTGCGCAAAGTTTGGAAAGGTAATAATGGCCTGTTTCCCTACACGCACCATGTCACGCAATAATACGTCTGGTGCATCTACAGCTTGCAAAGCCTGTGCCATCACCACATAGTCAAAAGACTGGTCAGCAAAACGGCTTAAACCGAGGTTTAAGTCCTGCTGGATGATATTTAACCCGCGACTGATCGCAATTGCAATCTTTTCTTGATCAATTTCTAATCCATATGCACGAATATTGTGCTTTTTGCTCATATGGGCCAGCAGTTCGCCATCACCACAACCGAGGTCGAGGATACGTGAACCGGGCTTGATCCATTTTTCAGCAAGTTGTTGGTCAATACGCATTACACAGCCTCCTTCGGTGTTGATCGCAGATGTTCTTCACCGCCCAGGAAGGCGCGCAAGGATTTTACATACAGAGGAATCGGGAACAGGAAGGAGTCATGGCCTTGCTCAGCATCAATATCCAGATAGCTGACAGGCTTATTATTGGTAATTAAGGCGTCTACGATTTCAACAGAACGTGAAGGTGAGAACCGCCAGTCTGTGGTAAATGAAACCACCAGGAACTTACATTTGGTTTGCGCCATCGCTTTGACCAGTGACTGCTGATATTCACGTGAAGGATCAAAGTAGTCTAGTGCTTTGGTCATGATCAGATAAGTATTGGCATCAAAGTTACGGCTAAACTGTTCACCCTGATAACGCAGGTAGCTTTCGACCTGGAATTCCACATCGAAGCCATACATGAATTTGCCAGATTTTAAATCACGGCCAAATTTCTGCTTCATGGCTTCCTCAGACAGATAGGTAATATGACCGACCATCCGTGCCAGAATCAGGCCTCGTTTTGGATAGCTGTCATTTTCTAGATAACGGCCATGATGGAAGTCCGGATCAGACAGAATCGACTGACGCGCGACTTCGTTAAAGGCAATATTTTGTGCAGACAGTTTCGGTGCACTGGCAATAATCACGCATTTTTGCAGACGGTCCGGATAATCTACCGACCATTGCAAGGCCTGCATGCCCCCGAGTGAGCCGCCAATGATGGAATACCACACATCAATCCCCAGACGGTCAGACAGCATCGCCTGAGTTTTCACCCAGTCACGCACAGTGACTAGCGGAAAGTCTGGACCATATGGGCGGTTATCATTTTCGGGATTAGGAGAGGTAGGACCAGTAGAACCATTACAACCGCCGATATTATTCAGCGCCACCACAAAGAATTTATTGGTATCGATTGCCTTACCCGGGCCAATACAGGCATCCCACCAGCCTGGTTTTTTATCATCTTCATGATGATAACCTGCAGCATGATGATGGCCAGACAGGGCATGGCAGATCAAAATGGCATTGGACTTATCGGCATTCAGTTCGCCATAAGTTTCTACCATCAGTTCAAAACGTGGGAGGATGCGACCGCATTCAAGCTCTAACGGCTGTTCGAATTGGAACTTTTGTGGGACAACAAGGCCCACTGAGTCAGCTGGAAAAGACACGGGAATGATTCGCCTTAAATCTTTAGTATGAATAAATAAAAGGATACCATTTGCAGGTATCCTTCTAAAGTCTTTTTACTGCTATGAATTATCGCTAATTCAAATACCGGGTTTAGACGGCAGCAGCAATCACCTGTTCAGTGCTTAACACATCCTGGTCGATCAGGCGGTTGGTACATGCAATAATCGCTTCAATTGAAGAGGTCACAATGTTATCGTGGACACCAGCACCAAAGGCGGATTTACCGGTACCTTTCACTTGAAGTTCAACCAATGCCAATGCTTTGGCATGTGCACCTGAGCTGATGCTACGTTCTTCATAGTTCAAGACGTCAATTGGCAATTGTAATGCATCCAAAATCGCAGAGATTGGACCGTTACCTTCACCACGTAAGCGCTGAGTTTCACCATTGACTTCAACATCTAGCTCAATCACCTGGTTGCCATTTTCATCTGACAATTTATAGTTCTTGGCAGCGTAATGTGCATCTTTAGCATCAACATACGTGTCTTTAAACAATGTCCAGATCGCTTGTGCTGAAATCTCAGTACCATCTTCATCGGTTTTTTGCTGTACGATTTGCGAGAATTCGATCTGTAAACGACGTGGTAAAGTCACGTTATAGTTCGATTCTAACAAGTAAGCGATACCACCTTTACCTGACTGTGAGTTCACGCGAATCACGGCGTCATAGTCACGGCCCAGGTCTTTCGGATCGATTGGCAAGTACGGCATATCCCAGATTTCTTCGTTTTTCTGGAATTCAAAACCTTTTTTGATTGCATCCTGGTGTGAACCAGAGAATGCAGTGAAGACCAAGTCACCCGCATATGGATGACGTGGGTGGACTGGCAAGCCAGTACATTCTTCAACAGTCGCAATGATTTCGTTGATGTTTGAGAAATCCAAGTTTGGTGCAACACCCTGGGTGTACATGTTTAAGGCAATTGCTGCCACGTCCACGTTACCGGTACGCTCACCATTACCGAATACACAACCTTCGACACGGTCAGCACCGGCCATGATCGCCAATTCAGACGCTGCGATCCCACAGCCACGGTCATTGTGACAGTGAACTGAAATGATCACGCCGTCACGACGCTCGATGTTACGGTGCATCCATTCCACTTGGTCGGCATACACGTTTGGTGTAGAGACTTCGACAGTGGCTGGCAAGTTCAAGATCACTTTGTTTTCTGGAGATGCTTCCCAGATTTCAGTCACAGCGTCGCAAACGTCTTTCGCCACTTCCAATTCAGTTGCAGAGAAACATTCAGGGCTGTACTGGAAAACAAATTCAGTTTCAGGCTGTTTTGCTGCGTATTCTTTCACTTTTTGCGCTGCATTAATCGCTAACTGTTTTGCACCTTCAACATCTACGTTCAACACTTTTTGACGGAAGGTTGGAGAGTTAGAGTTGTAGATATGCACGATTGCGCGTTTCGCACCTTGTAAAGATTCAAAAGTACGTGCGATCAAATGGTCACGTGCCTGAACCAGTACTTCAATGTAAACATCAGCCGGAATATGACCTTCTTCAATCAATTTACGGGTGAAGTCGAAATCAATTTGAGATGCAGAAGGGAAGCCGATTTCAATATGTTTGAAACCGATTTTTACCAACATCTGGAACATTTTGAACTTCTGCTCGATGTTCATTGGCTCGAAAATCGCCTGGTTACCATCACGCAGGTCAGTACTCATCCAGATTGGCGCTTTAGTGATTTCATTGTTCGGCCATTGACGGTCTGGTAAGTCCACACGTTGATACATGCGACGGTATTTTTTACTTGGATCAGCCAACATCATGAGAGAGCTCCTTAGGTAGCCTGGCAAATTCGCTTGGTGCAGCAGTTGCTCGGTCTACAGTATAGATTTTGTCTATATATTCGTTTACAGGCAGGTGTGGGTAAATAAGATCAATCCTGTATTTTTTAAAGTCTTGATCATCAGGATCGACCAGACACCTGCATGGTGAACCTATAAGATTAATTTTAGTCCAGAAAACGTGAAAAGTTTTTGCTTTTTCTATGGATTTTAGTCGTATGTTAATAAAGATTTTCTTATAAACTTTAAGAATTGAAAAATATTTTCACTTATTCTAAATATTGTATTTTATATTTTCTTAATTTGGACATAATGCGTTATTTATTACGTTCAATTGTGCCACAACTCAGTATATTTTGATAAACAATAGATCCAGTTGTTTATAAAGATCATTGAAGACAGAGCCTCTTTTAAAGTTCAGCCCATTTACGCATTAAATTATGATACAGGTTGGTCAGTTTCATAACTTCTGAATGCTGATCACCCAGCTGCACTCTCAAGTTTTGAATACTCTGATCCAGATTAAACAACATATGCCGCTCTGCATCATCCCTGATCATGCTTTGTACCCAAAAAAATGAAGCAATTCGACAACCGGAAGTGATTGGCGTAACTTCATGCAGGCTGGTGGATGGATAAAGAATCATATCGCCGGCAGGCAATTTTACTTCGTGATAACCGTAAGTGTCTTCGACTACCAGTTCACCACCGACATATTCGTCCGGCTCGCTTAAAAAAACCGTACAGGATAAATCCGTTCTGAGGCGTTCACTGCTGCCGCGAATACGACGAATTGAATTGTCGACATGAAAGCCGAAAGATTCATTATTTTCATAGCGGTTAAAAAGTGGGGGAATAATATCCAGTGGAATCGCCGCCGATAAAAACAGAGCATGCTGTCCCAGCGATTCCAGAATAATATTGCTGAGATGATGAGTGAGTGAATGATCTTCAGGTAATTGCTGATTCTGTTTCACGGTGGCAGAGAGCGTACCCGCGGTAACCTTGCCATTGACCCACTCAATCTTATTCATCTCCTCACGGAAATATTGCACCTGTTCTTTGCTCAGTACATTTGGAATATGATGCAGCACGAGAAACCCCTGAATAATCGTCTTTTAAAAATAACATAGCCCCCATCAGGAGGCTATGCGGTTGCATTGAATTAATATTTAAAGTTGACTGCTAACACTGCACTACGTCCTTCTGCTTCAGTAGCATAGTGAGAAGCATAGGCTTTAGTGAAGTAACGTTTGTCAGAAAGGTTATTTACATTCAACTGTAAATCCACATTTTTGTTAACGTTATAACGCGCCATAGCATCGTAGCGTACATAAGATGGAGCCCATTTGATGTTTGCAACATCACCATAAACTTTGTCTGAATATACTGCACCACCACCCAAAGTTAATTGCGGCAATATCTTATAGGTAGTCCATAATGTTGCTGCTTGTTTAGGTACATTAGGCATTTGGTTGCCATTATAAATGGCATTATCTGTACAAGTTGCTGTTGAACCTGAACCACGGCATGATTTACCATTTTTTGTTAATTCACTATTAAGATAAGTATAACCTGCCGAAATATCCCATTTATCGGTAATTTGACCATTTAATCCTAATTCAACACCATCAACTTTACTTTCACCTACATTCGCATAAGTTGTTGGGTCAAGTTGTACACGAGTATTTTGTTTTTCAGTACGGAAGATCGCTGCTGTTAAATTCAAACGATCATTTAACAAGTCCCACTTAGTACCTAACTCGTAAGTTTGTGCTTCTTCAGGATCGATCATTTGGTTATTAGCATTTATGGTTTCGCTGTTATCTCCCCAACCAGCATTTAAGCCAACAGGACTGGCAGAGGTAGCATAACTTGCATAAATTGAACCATTTTCAACAGGTTTAAAGGTTATACCTGATTGATATGTAAAGAAGTCTGAATCATTGTTAGCTGTATATGCAGCAGCTGAAGATGTAGCACGAAAGTTTTGTGCAGCTTCAAACTTGTCCCAGCGCACACCAAGATCAAGTAACCATTGTGGTGTGATTTCAATACTATCTAATAAATATACAGAAGTGCTTTCAACCGTGGCATCAAAGTCTTGGCGGGCTTCTAGACGATCTAAAAATGGTTTTTGAGTTGGATTGTTTAGAGAAGTACACCAATTGCTTGAAAGGTCTTTACAGTCGCTGTAAAACCCAGTTGAGGAAACTTTGCCATCTTTACTGTTAATGATGTTATAACCACCTTTGTCAGTTTCTTGCTTGCTGTATTCAGCACCAACATTAAAGCTATGATTAATGGCACCTGTAGCAAATTTACCTATCAATGCTAATTGATTTGTAAAGGTATCGCTATCTGTGATGGCAGAGTTTTGACGATGCCATACTTGGCCATTAGCTACATTGCCTTTAGAATCATCAGGGTTTGTCCAGACATAATCATTTTTAGATTTGCTGTACATTGCAGTGTTTGTAACGGTTAGATTGTCAGTTAAATCATGTTCTAACTTGATTGTCCCTGCTTGGTTCTCTTGTTTTTGGAAGTCACGATCTTTCCAACCATAATAAACGCCTTGTTTTACTTCCGCAGGTTTACCTTGTGGTTTACCTAAACCAGCATCCCAATATGGTATACCTGAATCGGGAGTATCATCCGATTTTAAATAGTAATAACTTAAAGTTGCACGAGTAGGGGTGTCTAAGCCGAAAGTAATACTAGGGGCAATACCAGCACGTTTATATTCAGCACCATCAGATTGACCTGCTTTCTCATTCATGTGGCCCATAACGGCAACACGTGTAGCAATCCCATTGCCAAAATCTTTGTTGCCATCAAGCGTCACACGTGCGTAAGCATCTGTACCGCCAGCAACAGTACCTTCTAAAAAGTCACCTTTTTTGGCCACTTTAGAAATCATGTTGATGCTACCGCCAACAGTACCTGCACCACCCATAGCAGAAGCAGAACCTTTGGTGACTTCAACTTGTTCTATGGCAAACATTTCACGGTTTTGTGAGGTTGAATTACGAATACCATCTAAATACATTGAGCTTTCAGAGCTATAGCCACGGATAAATGGACGGTCGCCATTCGGGTTGCCGCCTTCACCCGCACCCAAGGTAATACCCGGTACAGTACGTAAAGCATCAGAAAGTGTAGTGACTTGAGTGTCTTCAATCAGTTGTTTAGAAATGACTGATACAGATTTAGGTGTATCCAGTAAGGGTGCAACAAATTTCTTATTTGCGGAATTATCTACTTTTAAACTTGGTGTCTGTTCAGCTTTAACTTCTTGATGAATAGTTTCGAGCTTGACCACATTTTCATCAGCCACAGCATTTACAGTTACGATCGAGAGGGAAGAGGCAATCGCCGATGAAACGAGTTTTTTACGTGATTTGATAAACGACATGTGGGAACCCGAAAAAAGCATAAAATTTATGTATGCGAATAATAATAATTCTTATTTAAATTAAGAATTACTTTTAGATAGGAAATGCCGATTTTAAAAATTATATTAATTGCCTTTAGCGATGTTATGGTGTATCAAAATGTTTCTAAGTTAATGTATTTAAACTAAATCTGATTAATAGATTATTATCTTTACTTTTATTGAGATTATTAGAGTTTAAAAAAATTGAAGAAAAGATAAAGAAAAGTTTACTAAAAGCACTATAAAAATCCATAAATGCAGATTAAAGAGATGATCTGTCCAGTTTCAGTAATCAATATATCTATTCTTATTTGAGGGAAGGGATATTTAATCAAAGAAAAATGAATTTGACTGAATAAATTTGATTATTACAGCATTAATAAAGACGATTCAAGTATTGTGTTTTGTATATCTGCAAATGTTGTCATATAATGTGGCACATTTTTATAAACCTGTTATTACCAAATATATAGAGGAAGCCATGCAAGTAACTTCTGAAGCGGTTTCGGGCGTTGCCCGTCGTTTAAATGTTTCTGTACCGACGAGCCGTATTAATGAGCAATTTGAAGCTCGTTTAAAACGCACTGCTAAAACTGCGAAGATCAACGGCTTCCGTCCAGGTAAAGTACCTGTAAACGTAGTTCGTCGTGAATACGGCGCTGGTATCTACCAAGAAGTTGTCAACGACATCATTCGTGACACAGTTTTCGAAGCAATCCAACAAGAAAAAATCAACGCTGTTGGTATGCCAAACATCGAAAAAACTGAAATGAAAGACGACGCTTTAGTTTATGAAGCGACTGTTGAAGTTTATCCAGAAGTTGAAGTGAAATTCGAAGGTCTGGAAGTTGAACGTAAAGCGTCCGAAGTAAATGACAAAGACGTTGAGAAGATGATTGAAAATCTTCAAAAACAACGCGCTTCTTGGGCTGAAACTAAAGGCATGGCTAAAAAAGACATGCAAGTAACTTTCGACTTCGAAGGTACTGTTGATGGCGAAAAATTTGAAGGCGGCGCTGCGCAAGACTTTAAACTTGTTTTAGGTTCTGGTCGTATGATCCCTGGCTTCGAAGATGGCATCATCGGTATGAAGAAAGGCGAAGAGAAAGTGATCGATGTTACTTTCCCTGAAGATTACCAAGCTGAAAACCTTGCTGGTAAACAAGCTCAATTCAAAATCAATGTAAAACTTGTTGAAAAACAAAAACTTCCAGAAATTGATGCTGAATTCCTGAAAATCTTCGGTATTTCTGAAGAAGATGGCGTTGAAAAACTGAAAGCTGACGTTCGTAAAAACATGGAACGTGAAGTGAAAAACGGCCTGCGTAACCAGGTTAAAGGCGCAACTTTCGATGCACTTGTAGCTGCAAACGAAGTTGAACTTCCATCTGCAATGGTTGCTCAAGAAATTGACCGTCAACGTCAACAAATGATCCAGCAGTTCACTCAACAGTTCGGTGCTCAAGGCGCGAAAGCATTTGATTCAAGCATGCTTCCAGATGACCTGTTCAAAGAACAAGCTGAGAAATCAGTTAAACTTGGCGTATTGGTAAGCCGCATTCTTGCTGATGCGAAAATTGAAGTAGATCAAGCGCGCGTTGAAGCTTATATCGAAGATATGGCTTCTTCTTACGAAGATCCAAATGAAGTGATCGAATACTTCAAAAATGACAAGCAACAACGTGCTCAAATCGAAGCAGTTGTACTTGAAGACCAAGTTGTTGATCACATCCTAGCATCTGCTAAAGTGACTGATGCGACTGTAAGCTATGAAGACTTATTGAAAGAGCAACAAGCTCGTCAACAAGGCTAATTCAAGCTTTCCCTAAAAAGGCGCTTCGTGCGCCTTTTTTCATATTAGTAATTTCTTGACATATCTGATTTTCACAAAACTAATGCAAAAAATATGATGGAATTATTCGCGATTATTTTGCAATTTCATTGATTATCCCTCATATTGTGATTATGGATTAAGTCACAAAAATTTAGGAATAAATAAACCTATGTATGTTCCAACGATTGAAAACGCTTTAGTGCCAATGGTGGTAGAACAATCCTCTCGTGGTGAGCGTTCTTTTGATATTTATTCACGCCTTTTACGTGAGCGGGTAATTTTTCTGACAGGTGAAGTTGAAGACAATATGGCCAACCTGATCGTTGCGCAAATGTTGTTTTTAGAAGCTGAGAACCCAGATAAAGATATTCATTTATATATCAACTCACCGGGTGGTTCGGTGACTGCTGGCATGGCGATCTACGATACCATGCAGTTTATTAAACCGGATGTTGTGACTTATTGTATGGGTCAGGCAGCATCAATGGGCGCATTCCTGCTCAATGCAGGAACTAAAGGCAAACGTTACTGCCTTGAAAATGCACGTGTCATGATTCACCAGCCTTTGGGTGGTTTCAAAGGCCAGGCATCAGATATTGAAATTCACGCACGTGAAATTCTGTTCATTAAAGAACGTTTAAACCGTTTAATGGCTGAACATAGCGGTCAGGACTATGAAAAAGTGGCACGCGATACAGACCGTGACAACTTCATGACTGCTCAGCAAGCGAAAGAATACGGTCTTGTGGATGAAGTTCTAACGAAACGTCCATAAGTTTTAGAGATTGAGATATTGGAGTAAATATGTCCGAACATCCTCAAGGACAAAAGCATTGTTCATTTTGCGGTAAAACGCAGTCTGAAGTCGGAAAGCTGATTGCAGGCGAGGACGCATACATTTGTAATGAATGTGTGGACGTATGCTTAGATTTGGTTCAAACCAGTCAACAGGTCGAAACCAATGACTGGGCGAACCGTCCTTTACCGAAACCGCATGAAATCCGTGCGGCGCTCGATCAATATGTGATTGGTCAGGACGTAGCGAAAAAGACATTATCTGTGGCCGTATACAACCATTACAAACGTCTGAAAGTACAGACCAATGGTAAGAAAGCAGATGATTCCGTTGAAATTGCCAAAAGTAATATCCTGCTGGTGGGTCCGACCGGTTCAGGTAAAACCTTGCTGGCACAAACCCTTGCCCGTCTTCTGGACGTTCCATTTGCCATGGCAGATGCAACAACCCTAACTGAAGCGGGTTATGTGGGTGAAGATGTTGAAAACATTGTACAAAAGCTTTTGCAAAAAGCTGATTACGATGTCGAAAAAGCGCAAAAGGGCATTATCTATATCGATGAAATCGATAAGATTACCCGTAAATCTGAAAACCCATCCATTACACGTGATGTATCAGGTGAAGGCGTACAGCAAGCCTTGCTGAAAATGATCGAAGGTACGGTTGCTTCAATTCCACCACAAGGTGGTCGTAAGCATCCGCAGCAGGAATTCATTCAGATTGATACCTCGAATATCCTGTTCATCTGTGGCGGTGCATTCTCAGGTCTTGAGAAAATCGTACAGCAGCGTCAGGAGAAAGGTGGTATTGGCTTTACTGCAGAAGTCCGTAATAAAGACGAAAGCAAAAAGCTGTCTGAATTGTTCCGTCAGGTCGAAGCGACTGACTTAGTGAAATTTGGTCTGATTCCAGAATTCATTGGTCGTTTACCAGTGATTGCGACTTTAGATGAGCTGGATGAAGAAGCTTTAATGCAGATTCTGACTGAGCCGAAGAATGCATTAACCCGTCAATATAAACATCTGTTTGAGATGGAAAATGTGGACTTAATCTTTGAAGATTCAGCACTACGTGCGGTTGCGAAAAAAGCATTGGAACATAATACAGGTGCGCGTGGCCTGCGCTCGATTCTGGAAAATTCATTGTTAGAAACCATGTATGACTTGCCGAGTCGTAGCGATGTAGGCACTGTGGTAGTCAATGAAGCAGTCATTAATGGTGAAGCTGCACCAGAATTTCTTGCTGAACGTCAACCACATGATGAACCAGAAACAGCGGTAAAAGTTGATTTAAAGGTGGTGAATAGCAAATCTGCTTGATTGCTATTCGTCAGAAACGTGTGAAAACCCCGTGTTTTCGCACGTTTTTTATTTCCAAAAGATAAAAGCAGATGCTAATCTCAACATCTAGGCGTGGACGCCGAAAGCTATAAAAATATATCGCAAAGTACTTACATACAAGAATAAAGACGCAGTGAGGGATAAGCATGCGTGGAGTCGCAATGGTGCTCATCGGCAGTTTGGCGCTGATGGGTTGTCACGGTAAAAAAGCCGTAGTTGAGCCTACACAGCCACTCAGCACTTTAAAAAATATTGATCTTGAAAAAAAACCGGGCTTCGTCGAACAGCATCGGGTGGGGATGTTTACGATTGGTGGCTGGGTCAACCAGAAACAGGGTAATCATTTTCAGGCAGTTAAACCTCAGCATGAGGATGCTGCAATCGTTTATTTATACCGCCCGGATTCCAAATGGAACCGTCAGGAAATTGTCGCTGCCAGCCTATTTATCAATCAGCATCGTATTCCGAGTTTATTGCATAATCATCATTACTGGATTGAGTTGCCTGCAGGTACTTATCGCTTGAGTACCAGTCGCCCTTTAGGTGCGTTGCACTTCCAAAAACCTAAGTATTTGGACTTTACAGTAGAAGCGGGTCAATCCTATTTTATTAAGTATGATGAAGAAAATTTAAGCACCCGTCGTAGTGTTCCGGGACCTCTGATGCTAATGCCAAGCAGTATGGGACTCAATGAAATTGCTTTTACCCAGTTAAAATCGGACAGTTTTAACTTTTTTGCACAGGATCAGGAAACTGGGAAAATCCGCAAGAAAGCCCAGAAAATTAAGGCGACTGAATATGATCCATCTACAGATGTACAGTTAACCACACCGTTTAAACTCTGGGATCCAAGAACCTGGTAATTAATTTTAAAATTCCAATAAAAAAGCACCCATTAAGGGTGCTTTTTTCATGCAGCTTAAATTAGCCTGCAGCAGCGTCAACTACTGGAATCTTGCCAATTTTCGCTTGCCAGATTTTTGGAGCAGTCGCGTGTACAGATGTACCATTTACGTCAACTGCAACAGAAACAGGCATATCTTTCACTACGAACTTGTAGATCGCTTCCATACCCAGATCAGCAAATGCAACCACTTCAGCTTCACGGATTGCTTTAGATACGAGGTATGCAGCACCACCAACCGCCATGAGGTAAGTTGCTTTGTTGTCTTTAATTGCTTCAACAGCAGCAGGACCACGGTCCGCTTTACCGATCATGCCGTAAAGACCAGTTGCTTCTAATACCTGACGAGTGAATTTATCCATACGAGTCGCAGTTGTTGGACCTGCAGGGCCTACAACTTCGTCACCTACTGGATCAACAGGGCCTACGTAGTAGATAAATTTGCCTTTCAGATCAACAGGAAGTTCTTCACCGTTGTTCAGCATGTCTACCATACGTTTGTGTGCAGCATCACGGCCAGTATAGATCGTACCGTTAAGAAGTAATGTATCACCTGGTTTCCAAGAGTTCATTTCTTCTTGGGTAATGTTGTCTAGGTCAACACGTTTAGAAGATGAGGAATCCCAAGTGACTGATGGGTAGTCTTCAAGGCTTGGTGCTTGAATATGCGCAACACCTGAACCATCAAGCGTGAAATGTGCGTGACGGGTTGCAGCACAGTTCGGGATCATGCCGACTGGTTTGCCCGCAGCGTGACAAGGATAATCTTTGATCTTGATGTCTAGAACAGTGGTTAAACCGCCAAGACCTTGAGCACCAATGCCCAATGCGTTTACTTTCTCGAAGATTTCGATACGAAGTTCTTCAAGTTTGTTTTGTGGACCACGACGCAGCAATTCGTCCATGTTGATCTCTTCCATCAATGCTTCTTTTGCAAGCATCATGGCTTTTTCAGCAGTACCACCAATACCGATACCCAGCATACCAGGAGGACACCAGCCTGCACCCATAGTTGGAACAGTTTTCAGTACCCAATCTACGATTGAGTCAGACGGGTTCAACATTGCCAGTTTAGATTTATTTTCTGAACCGCCACCCTTAGCAGCAACAGTGATGTCTACTTTGTTACCTGGAACAAGTTTGTGATAGATCACAGCAGGCGTGTTGTCTTTGGTGTTCTTACGGCCAAAAGCAGGGTCAGCCAGTACAGATGCACGAAGCACGTTAGAGTTTTCAAGATAACCTTGACGTACACCTTCGTTGATCGCATCGTCCAGGCTCATGGTTAAATCAAATTTAACATCCATGCCCACTTCAACAAATACGTTGACGATACCAGTATCCTGGCAGATAGGGCGGTGGCCTTCTGCACACATGCGTGAGTTAATTAAGATTTGCGCGATCGCATCTTTCGCAGCTTTGTTCTCTTCACGGTCGTACGCACGGCTCATCGCTTGGATGAAGTCTTGTGGATGATAGTAAGAAATGAACTGAAGCGCATCTTTAACCGATGTGATCAAGTCATCTTGCTTGATAATAGTTGTCATACAAATATCTCTTGAGCGGGCTGTTAGCTAGCGGGCTAAATTATAAGACAAATGAATCTGGTTGTGGGCGTTTTGCAGGGACATTGGCCAAAAGTTTATAGTTTAAGCAATAAGGCATATTACTTTGGCTGAAAGATTGGTTAAAAATGACCGGTTTTTGTCATATTTACTGTCATATTTCAGCTTAAAGTTTATTTGAATATAATTAAATTTATTATAAATATATGATTTTTATTAATTAATTAAAATTATGGAAATTTCATCATTGTCATATAACTGTCATAAAACTTTTACATAATGCGCTTATCAAATGAATGATGAGTTTTCTTTATGACCCTGACTAGTGTATTGATGGTAATTGCTTTTAGTCTTTATATCGCTGCTACTTGGTTCTACGGCCAGAAAGAAGATCAAGCTTAAGCTTTATCTTCTTTTTTACATTTTAAGAGCTAAAAAATTAGCCTATCTTCAAATCTTCAAATCTTCAAATCTTCAAATCTTCAAATCTTCAAATCTTCAAATCTTCA